>Ga0209390_10001786_pt1 | contig 40006 bp, 37 predicted proteins | sample BON01_FD_187212 | JGI IMG/M metagenome (GOLD analysis project Ga0209390, IMG submission 187212) | Freshwater microbial communities from Lake Bonney liftoff mats and glacier meltwater in Antarctica - BON-01 (SPAdes) (version 2) | ecosystem: Environmental > Aquatic > Freshwater > Ice > Glacier...
GTTTTCTCGACAGGCCGACGCATGCCTTCAAAAACGCGCCTTGTCAGCACGATTGCCTGAAGGCCAGAGATATATCAGAGTTGTTCAGAGGCTCCCTAAGTTTAGTGCATTTTGCGCTGAATCACTTAGTCGAATCACTTCGGCGCATCACTTCGTAGCTCGAGCCACGAGGCCGGAGGGGAATTGCTGGAACCGCCAAAAAGCGCACATCCCTGTGCAGGCTTGACGTGCGCCATCCCTGGCGACCCGACATTCCTGCACTTCCCCTCCGGCTCCGCGTCTCTAATTCGACATTGACTGCAAGATTATTAACTATTTTATAGTAATTAAATCAATTAGATGCGATGATATTCTATCGATTCACATTAAATTTATAGCTTAGGTTCCGGCCACCGCATGAAGTCAGCGCTGGGTGTAGGGGCTCAGGAGCCTCGGGCGCCAGGACGGCGCACGTGGAGCCTGCACAGGGATGTGCGCCCTTTGGCGTCTCCAGAACCCCTATACCCGGCGACCAGCGCGGCCTACGAAGCTCTAACACACCACACAATATTAGGCCAAGCTACCCGCATTACAAGCCCACAGCTTAAGCTCCGCGTTACCTTATAAGGTGTATTAGTAGCCCATTCACGGTAGAATTCGCGCTCATTTTACGCTGAGACAAAAATATCCTATGGCAATCTCCTGGTATCCCGGCCACATGCACAAGGCCAACAAGGAAATGGCCGCCCTGATTAAGGACATCGACGTCGTCATCGAAGTGCTCGACGCCCGCATGCCCCAAGCCAGCTCCAACCCCATGCTAAAAGCCATGCGCAAAGGCAAACCCTGCCTCCATGTCCTTAATAAAGCAGATCTCGCTAACCCACATATTACTCGCGAATGGCTCGATTACTTCAACGCCCAGCCACTCGCCTTTGCCGCTACTAGTTCTAAAGAAAAGCGTCTCGAGACCTCCGACGTCCTCTTTTTGTGCCAAAAACTCATGCGCAAAGTCAACGCCAACAAGCCCGTGGTAGAAGAAGTAGTGCCCAGCAACCCCGACGCCGCCGCTCTGCGTGCCTGGAAGAAGCAGAACCACAAGAATCAAGTACTGATCGTTGGCATCCCCAACGTCGGCAAATCCTCGATCATGAACGCACTGATCGGCAAGAAGATTGCCCGCACCGGCAATGAACCCGCTATCACCAAGGGCCAGCAGCGCGTGCGGATGAACGACCACTGGTTCCTCGTAGATACTCCAGGGGTGCTATGGCCAAAGCTCGAAGACCAACACGCAGCTTTCCGCCTCGCGTTGTCCGGCGCGATCCGCAGTACCGCAATGGAGTCCACCGAAGTAGCAATTTTCGCCGCGCAGATGCTTATCGATCAGTTCCCTGAGCGGCTCAAGGAGCGCTACAAAGTCGACAATTTGCCTGCTGAGAGCGAAACTTTCCTGCGCGAGCTCGCTGTGTCACGCGGCTGCGTACGCAAGAATAATGACATCGACTGGAACCGCGTTGCCGAGCTAATCATTAACGATTATCGGGCCGGCCGCTTTGGGCCGATGTCGCTAGAGCGCCCGCCGCGCGCGCAGCCAGTAGAAGCTTCACAATAGAATTGCGCCGGTTGGGGAATCTTGTTTCTCAAGCCACCCCCTAATCGGCTAAAATACGTTGCTCGACAACCCTCTTAGGAAACGCCCCAGCTTTATGCAGACCCTCCAAACTTTTGCCCTCGGGCAGCGCTGGCTCAGCGAAACAGAACCCGAACTGGGCCTAGGCATCGTCGCGGATGTTGACCACCGCACCGTCACACTCGCCTTTCGCTCCTGCGACCAGCAGCGCCGTTACGCCCGTCAACAAGCCCCGCTAAACCGCATCGTGTTCTCTGCCGGCGACACCATCACGACTCTGCACGGCGATGAGTTGATCGTGATCGAGGTGTTTGTCCTCGAAGACACCGTCATCTACCATTCCCATCTCGCCGACGATGTCACCGAGACTATTAAGCTGCCAGAGTCCTTGCTCAGCGACACCCTCGCCTTGAACAAGCCCCTGGAGCGGCTATTCTCCGGGCAGACCGACGCCTCGCAGTGGTTTTACCTGCGTAAACATACGCTGGAGCGCTTGGGCGACATCGAGAAATCGCGCGTACTTGGGCTATGTAGCGGCAGAACCGATCTAATCCCCCACCAGCTCTACATCGCCTCAGAGGTTGCCTCGCGTTTTGCGCCAAGAGTGATGCTGGCCGACGAAGTGGGCCTAGGCAAGACCATCGAAGCGGGCTTGATCCTGCAACAGCAACTCGTCACTGGTCTTGCAAGCCGGGTACTGATCATCGTCCCGGAGGCCCTGCTCAATCAATGGCTAGTTGAGATGCTGCGGCGTTTCAGCCTGCATTTCAGCCTTTACGACGATGAGCGTTGTGGCGAAATACTCGAGGCCATGGCCGACGAGGAAGGCAGCGGCCGCAACCCCTTCATGGAAGAGCAGTTGGTCCTGGCCAGTGTCGACCTGTTCCAGAAGCAGCCGGCTTGGTATGAATTCGCCATCAATGGCGAGTGGGACCTGTGCATCGTCGACGAGGCGCACCATCTGCGTGACGATGCAGTGGCAAGCGCCCCGAGCGCGGACCCGCGCCGCAAGAAGCGCACAGACTACGCCATGGTCAAGCGCATCGCCGAATCCAGCCGCGGCATCCTATTGCTTACGGCGACCCCAGAGCAGATGGGGCAAGAGAATCACTTCGCCTTGCTGCAGTTGCTCGACCCCAATCGCTTCACGGACTATGCGGCCTATCACGAAGAGCATGCGCATTATCATGACCTTGCCGCCACCATCAACGCGCTGGTAAGCAAGTCTAGCCTGTCTGCCGCCCAACTCGACGACCTAGAAGCAGTGTTGGCGACGCGGCATGACCCAGCGAATGTGACTAAAATTCTCGCCCCCCTAATGCCCTCTAGCACCGCTACTGGCACAGCGCAGAACGAGGCGCGTGAGCGGCTGGTGCGCATGTTGCTCGACCAACACGGCACTGGGCGCATCCTGTTCCGCAACACCCGCAAGTCTTTGACCGGCTTCCCTAGCCGCGAGGTACACCCCCATCTCCTAGAACTGCCCCAGGCCTATGACGACCTGCGTATTGTCAGACCAGATGCGCTCGAAACTCATCTGAAACCCGAGATGGCCTATATCAGCGCCGGCGCTTTGATGGACGAGGAAGAGGCAGAACAGAGCCTGCCATGGACTTCAGTGGACCCGCGCGTGAAGTGGTTGGTGGACTTCCTACAGAGCAATCGCGGCGAGAAAGTACTGCTCATCTGCGCCCAAGATGTCACGGCAATGAGCCTCGAGAAATACCTGCGCGTGAATGCCGGTATCCGCAGCAGCGTGTTTCATCGCCACATGGACCTATTGGACCGCGATCGCGCCGCAGCTTACTTCGCCGGCACGGAGAGCAGCGCGCAGATATTGGTGTGCTCGGAGATCGGCAGTGAGGGCCGCAACTTCCAGTTCTGCCGCCATATGATCCTGTTCGACCTGCCCCTGAACCCAGACTTGCTGGAGCAGCGCATCGGGCGTCTGGATCGCATCGGCCAGAAGCACACCATTCAGATCCATGTGCCAATCTTTAAAGACAGCGCACAAGAAGCACTGTTCCAATGGTATCAACACTCGCTCAATGCCTTTATATTCGTGGCACCTGCAGCCTTCCGAGTCTACCGTCAGTACGAGAGCATGCTGCACGAACACTTGCTGGCGCCCAAGCTCGACTCGGCAGAATTTAAACAATTCCTGCAGGATGCCAGGCAGCTCAATCGCACGCTGAACACCGAACTGGAACAGGGCCGCGACCGCCTCCTCGAAATTAACTCGTTTAACAAAGCCAGTGCAGAGCAGACGGTGCAGCAGATTCAAGACTTCGAGGCGGCCTGCACCCCGGAAGACTATATGAAGGAGGCCTTCGACGCCTTCGGCATCCACTACGAGCACAACCCGGACGAGAGCTACATCATCCACCCCACCGAGGAGATGATCGTAGACTCCTTCCCTGGGCTACCAGATGACGGCATCGGCGTCACCTTCGCACGCCAATTAAGCCTGCACCGCGAGGATATTCAGTTCCTAACTTGGCAGCACCCCATGGTGCGCGGCGCCATCGACATGGTGCTGGACTCTCCGCAGGGCGGTGCGGCCGTCAGCTTATTGCCGGCCATATATGGACGCGAGGCAGGCATTACAGAACAGCCTTTCGTCATCGAGGCGATCTATCGCATTCTCGCCCCTGCCCCAAAACAACTGCAGATGTCGCGCTATCTGCCGGCTACTAGCTTCAGCTACACCCTAGTGCCCGAGATCGAGGAAGAGCGTGCCGCAAGGGTGTCACTAGACCCCGTGCGCCACAGACTGCGCTATATCGACAAGCACGAGGCGGCAGGGCTAATTAGCGAGCATCAGGCACGCATCATCGATATGTTGCGCAAGGGCGAGGCAAAGGCGCAGGCTGAGATGGCGATTAAAGTCGGCGATGCCAGCAACGACATGCTCAAGACCCAGACCGGCGAGATCAAGCGTCTGGTTGCATTAAAGCAGGTCAACCCCAATGTCAGAGTGTCAGAGATCGAGTATCTGAAAGAACAAACCATGCAGCTGCACCAATGCATGAAGCAAGCTAGTATTGAACTACTCGCTGTCCACGTGGTGTTCAAAGCCGGATAGCAAACCCAACGATCAGGAGTCACTGCATGACGCAACGCGCAAGTAATACCGCCACACAGGCACAGAGCAATGCCGCCGGAACTAGCCAATTGAGCGCCCCGGCCAAGGTTCACCCTGCCTTCGAGTGGCTACGCAGCCAGCGCATCCCTACCCTGAACGTGGTGATGGAAGAGTATCGACACAAGGTCACTGGCGCGCAGTATTTTCACCTGGCCAGCGACGACGTCGAGAACGTGTTCCTCGTTGCCCTGCGCACCGTGCCCATGGATTCCAAAGGCGTTGCCCATATTCTGGAACATACCGTCCTGTGTGGCAGCGAACGCTACCCAGTACGCGACCCCTTCTTCATGATGATACGTCGCTCCCTTAACACCTTCATGAATGCGTTTACCAGCAGTGACTGGACCGCCTACCCCTTCGCTAGTAAGAACCGCAAAGACTTTAACAACTTGCTCGAGGTCTATTTAGACGCGGTGTTCTTCTCGCGCCTACACGAGCTGGACTTCGCTCAGGAAGGCCACCGCCTAGAGTTCAGCGAGCCGAACAACCCTGAGAGCGCACTCGAGTACAAAGGTGTGGTGTTCAATGAGATGAAAGGCGCCATGAGTTCCACGAACTCCATTCTGTGGCAAACGCTGAGCAAATATCTCTACCCAACCACCACCTATCACTACAATAGTGGCGGCGAGCCCGAGCATATTCCAGACCTTAGCTATGCCGAGCTCAAGGAGTTCTACGCATCCCATTATCACCCCAGCAATGCAGTGTTCATGACCTATGGCGATATTCCTGCAATCGAGCACCAGCAGCGCTTTCACGAACTGGCCCTGGCACGTTTCGAGAAGCTGGATATCAACATCCATGTGCCAGATGAGAAGCGTTATTTTGCGCCAATCCGCGTGGAAGAAAGTTATCCGCTAAGTGCCGAGGAGAGCGAGGACGGCGAAAGCCAAGAAAAGACTCACGTAGTGTTAGCCTGGTTGCTTGGCAAGAGTACAAATCTCGATGAGATGTTTCAGGCGCAGCTGCTCTCCAGCGTGCTGTTGGACAACAGCGCCAGTCCTCTCATGAATATTCTTGAGACCTGCGGGCTAGGCTCCTCTCCATCCCCCATGTGCGGGCTAGAAGACGGCAATCGCGAGATGAGTTTCATGTGTGGGCTCGAAGGCTGCGCCACAGACGCCACGGCCGAGGTTGAGGCGCTAATTCGCAGTACTTTAGTGACTCTTGCGCGCGATGGTGTACCTGAGGAACAAGTGCAGGCAGCCCTGCATCAATTAGAATTGCATCAACGCGAGATTACCGGTGACAGCCATCCCTACGGGTTGCAACTCATCATCGCGAGCCTGTCCACTGCCATTCATGGCGGCGACCCGATCAATGTACTCGACATCGACCCTGCCTTGGTGCGTTTGCGCGAGCAAGTCGCCCAGCCAAATTTCATCGGAGAATTGATCCAGAAACTCCTATTGGATAATCCCCATAACCTAGTACTGACTCTGCAGCCAGACCCTCACTTGTCCGCACGACAAGTCGCGGGAGAGGTGCAGCGCCTGCAAGCAATCAAAGACAATCTGCGCGAAGGCGAAGCCCAGCAGATCATCGAGCGCAGCAAGCAACTAAGCGAGCGCCAAGAGGCACAGGATGACTCCTCGATTCTGCCCAAAGTTGGCCTAGAAGACGTGCCCGCCGACCTGCCCTCGCCGCATTCGCTTAACAGCGAGATCGACGTCGCGGGCAGCAAGATGCCAGTGAGTTTTTACCCGCAAGGCACCAATGGAATCTATTATCAGCAATTGATTATCGAGCTGCCGCAGTTAGACGATGAACTACTCGCAGTGCTGCCCTACTACACTACCTGCGTATCTGAATTCGGCGTAGGCAAGCGCAGCTACGGTGAGGTGCAGACATGGCAGTCCAGCATTAGCGGCGGCGTTGGTTACTACGCCAACATCCGCAGCACTATCGACAGCGAGCAACACAGCAAGGCGATAATCGTGCTTTCCAGCAAAGCGCTGGCGGCCAATCAGGCGGCGCTTACCGATCTTCTATTCGAGACCTTTAACGACGTTCGCTTCGACGAAGTGCAGCGCCTGCGCGAGATCATGGACCAGATAACCGCGCGCCGCGAGAGCAGCATCACCGGGCAAGGCCATGTATTAGCGATGACCTTAGCAAGCAGTGGCATGAGCCCAACGGCGCAGCTAAGCCACCGCTTCACAGGCCTATCCGGCATCAACTCATTACGCACCTTGAGCAAGGCAATTAAGAGCGATGAGGAGGCTAAGGCCCTACTCGCCAAGTTCCAAGCGATACACGAGAAACTCAAGCAAGCACCAAAACGCGTGCTACTCGTAGCGGAAGAAGCTGAGCAGCAGTCGGTGACCGCGACTCTCGCGCAGCGCTGGAGTGAAGCGAATGCACCTAGCGACGGCTTCCAGGGTCTATTACTCCCCGAGCGTCGCGAGCAAGTGCGGCAGATCTGGACCACCAACACTCAGGTAAATTTCTGCGCCAAGGCCTACCCCACCGTGCCTTCAGCCCACCCCGACCACGCAGCACTGTCTGTGCTTGGCGGCTTCCTGCGTAACGGCTTCTTGCACCGCACTATTCGCGAGCAAGGCGGTGCCTATGGCAGCGGCGCGGATCAGGATGGCAACTCGGCCTCCTTCCGCTTCTATTCTTACCGAGATCCAAGGCTCGTAGAGACACTAAAAGACTACGATCGCGCCATAGAATGGGTGCTAAGTGGCAAACCTGACGAGAGTTTGGTGGAAGAAGCGATACTCGGCGTAATCAGCAGTATGGATAAATCTAGCTCTCCCGCCGGCGAGGCGAAACAAGCGTTCTACAATGACTTGTTTGGCCGTACCCGTGAACACCGACTGCATTTTCGTCAGCAGGTTTTAGAGACACAGATGGCAGATTTGCAGCGTGTGGCAGGCCGATATCTGTTGCCAGAACAGGCCAGCATCGGCTTGATCAGCAACAGCAGCAAATTAGATCAAGTGAAAGAGCTGCATCTGGAGGCTCGCACAGTTTAAATAATATGTTTTATAACAATGGTTTAGATTGATTTATCAATGTACATTGCACATTAAAAATGCACTGCGTGTAGGAGCCTGCCTTGCAGGCGATCTGGTGTGATTGCAACGGTTCTGTGGAAGATTTTCAGCAGATCGCCTGCAAAGCAGGCTTCTACAAAAAGGGGAAAAAATCTTTTTTAAATTATTTTCAAATTCATTGGAACTTAGCGGGAATATCATAGTCATAATAGGTGTAGGTGATTTGCAGACAAAATTGTGGGTTTTGTTTCATTTTATCTCTCCCTTGATAGTAGTAATTTAAACCCGGTCACTTGACCGGGTTTTTTTTGCGTGGGATTTCTAGAATTTTGGTCGCCTGCAGGCAGGGATTGCGCCTTTGTTCGATTGTCAGGTCGCCTGCAGGCAAAGATAATTCCTCCGTTCGAGTGTCTGGTCGCCTGCAGGCAGGCTCCTACCGAAAATCGGAACGTTGTATCAAGGATCAGAGCGCTGTTTCCTGGGTCGGTGCACTGTTTTAGGGCAGGAGCCTGCCTGCAGGCGACCAGAAACCTGCTATGGAATTAATTTGTCTGCAGGCGACCAGAAACCCGCTATGGAATACCATGCTGCTTGCAGGCAGGCATAATATCTATCGAAGCTACTGGTCGCCTGCAGGCAGGCTCCTACCGTAAAACAGCGCTCTGATCGAAGGTGGGTGGCGCACCCTACCCCCGCTGCTCAATGATCTCGTCATACGCCACCTTTATCTCTTGGGTCTTCTTCTTGGCCATCGCCATCATCTCTTCGGGCAGGCCCTTGGAGACTAGCTTGTCAGGGTGATGCTGGCTCATAAGCTTGCGATAGGCGCGTTTTACATCGGCCGTGCTCGCGCTGCTTTCCAGCCCCAACACCTTATAGGCATCGCGCAGACGATCCGCAGGGGCCGCCTCCGCTTGAAAGCGAAACTGCGCGCTAAGGCGTAAGACCAATTGATCGAAAGCCTGCTTCGGGTAGCCTAGGCTTGCCGCCATGGACTCCAGCAGGCGCCGCTCACTCGGCTCCATCTTCCCATCGGCCAACGCCGTGGCAATGAGAATCTCCAGGAACATCTGAATCAGATTGCGCCGGCGCTGGCACTCGCGCTTGAACTGGGCCAAGACCTCTTGATAAGGGAAATTATCTTGCTTGCCCTGCTCGAACAAACTGATCGCCAGCTTGCGCTGCGCCGGCTGCAATTGCATCTGCCCCATGACCTGCTGGGCCAGCGAGATTTCATCCTGGCTAACGCGACCATCGGCCTTCGCGATATACCCCATCAAAGAGAACACAGCGGTGAAAAATGCCGTCTGCACGCGCTCGTTGGTCTGCGGCCCGCCTATCCTATCGATGGACACGCCATCGAGTCCCGAGTCGAAATAATTGCCTAAAGCGGCGCCTAGAACTGCTCCAATCGGCCCCCCCATGACGAAACCGAAGGTGCCACCAATAACCTTACCCCACCAACTCATACTGCTCCTTTTTACCAAAGCCTCGTTATCGAGGCATTACTTAAGAAAATAGGCGTTGCCACCAGTTCTTGCCCAACTCATCCGCGCACCGATCAATCTGCCCCTGATAGCGATCTGCATTTACCTGCACGCCAGCGGCCGTATCGATGAGCCATTGTTTATCCGCATAGGTGCGGCGCTCGAACCCCGTATTGCCCTCGTGATAGGCCAGATAGAGATCGCGAGCATCATGCAGGGGGATATTATTGCGCCTATAGCTATTCGCGTTATACCAGCCGATGAAATCCACTGCGTCGCTGAAATTCGAGCGCTTAGCGCGCGGGTTACCGGTGGAGTTTTGGTAATCCGCCCAAGTGCTATCCAGCGCTTGCGCATAGCCATAGGCGTTGGACGGACGAGGCCCCGGAATTATCCATAAAATGCGGCTTCGTGCAGGCTTGGCCCGCGACCGGAACGCCGATTCCTGATAGATAAAGGCCATGGAAACCGAAATCGGCACGCCCCAGCGCTTCTCCGAATCCGCCGCCGCCTTGAACCACGAGCGGTTATCTTCGAATATCGAGCAGGCATTGCGCAGGTTCTTGGGCTGGCCGTTCATGCAACCGGCAAGGCTTAGGAGCGCGAGCAGTATCAGTGTGATTTTTTGCATGGTGCCCTCCTTTGATTGGTTGTCTGTTCACCCTCGTAAGGGGATAGGTTGAGATTGTGCCTTCGTTCGATTGTCAGGTCGCCTGCAGGCAGGCTCCTACCGGAAATCGGAGCGCTGTTATTTGGATCAGAGCGCTGTTTTAGGGTAGGAGCCTGCCTGCAGGCGAGCAGAAACCTGCTATGGAATGCCATGCTACCTACAGGAGACCTGACACTTGAACGGAGGTACAATCCCTGCCTGCAAAAAACCCATAAACAATATCCGTAGAATTATCCATGGGTTTCCAGAAAAGACATAAACTCCCCCTCATCCATCACCGAAACCCCCAGCGCCACCGCTTTATCTAGTTTGGAGCCTGCGCCGGGGCCTGCTACTACCCAGCGGGTCTTCTTGGAAACACTGCCCGCCACTTTAGCACCCAACGCCTGCAATTTCGCCTTGGCCTCGTCGCGGGTCATCTGTTCCAAGGTGCCGGTTAGCACGAAAATTTGCCCTGCCAAGGCGTCGGACTGTTCCGCTACCTCTTCATCCGACCAATGCACGCCTGCCTCACGCAACCGCGCGATGACCACGCGGTTCTCCTCACTGCCGAAGAAATGCGCGACATGGGCTGCCACTATCGGCCCCACGTCCTCCACCGCTTCTAGGTTTTCCGTATCCGCCTCCATTAAGACCTCTAAACTGCCGAAATGGTTTGCCAGCGCCAGTGCAGTCGCCTCCCCTACCTCAGGAATGCCAAGCCCAAACAGGAAGCGCGGCAAGGTGGTGCTGCGAGACTTGTCGATAGCGGCGAGTAAGTTGTTAGCAGACTTCTCTGCCATGCGCTCCAAGCCTTCGATGTCCGCAAAGCTTAGATGGAACACATCGGAGACATCTTTCACGATGCCCGCATCGACGAATTGCTCGACCAGTTTGTCGCCGAGCCCCTCGATGTCCAACGCGCCACGGGCGCAGAAGTGCCTAATGGCCTCTTTTCTCTGCGCCGGGCAGATCAGCCCGCCACTGCAGCGGAACAGAATCTCCCCTGCGGGCTCCACCGCGGACCCGCAGGCAGGGCAAGACTCGGGCATATGCACTTCACGCAGATTGACTTGCGCATCCTCCGGCGTAGCCACCTTGACGATCTTGGGGATCACATCCCCGGCGCGGCGCACGATAACCGTATCACCGATACGCACTCCCAGCCGGGCGATCTCCGCCATATTATGCAGCGTTGCATTGCTGACCGTAACGCCGCCAACGAAGACGGGTTCGAGACGCGCCACCGGTGTAATAGTGCCGGTTCGCCCAACTTGAAACTCGACGTCACGCACAACCGTGGAGACTTCTTCTGCGGGAAATTTATAAGCCATCGCCCAGCGCGGAGTGCGCGCGTTGAAGCCGAGCTCCGCTTGCAACTGCAAACGGTCCACCTTGATCACGGCGCCGTCGATCTCATAGTCCAAGTCGGGACGTTTGGCGAGCAACTGTTCCGAGTACTGCAAACATTCGTTCGCCCCTTCGACAAGTTGCCTCTCCGGATTCACGCGAAGGCCCCACTGCTCTAAGAGCGCGAAGGTGGCACTTAAGCTTGCAGGTGTCTCGGCACCCTGCGCCGGCTCGAACACCCCAACGCTATAACAAAACATCCGCAGCGGGCGTGCTGCCGCGATCTTAGGATCTAACTGTCGTAGCGTGCCAGCCGCGGCATTGCGTGGATTCACGAAAGTCTTGGTGCCTGCCTCGATAGCAGTAAGGTTGATCTGTTCGAAACCAGAGCGGCTCATATAGATCTCGCCGCGCACCTCTAAACGCCGTGGGATGGCTGGCGCCGAATTAATTTCCGCGCCTTCATCTGAGAGGTGTTGTGGTATTGGGTCGCCGGCACGGACTCCTACATTTGTAGAGGGGTCACGCAAGCGCAAGGGCACGTCTTTAATGGTGCGCGCATTGTGGGTGATGTCTTCCCCCGTGACACCATCGCCACGGGTGGCGGCGCGAATCAACACGCCCTCTTCGTAGAGCAGGCTCACTGCCACGCCATCGATCTTGGGCTCGCAGCTATAGTGAATGGGGGCCTCGCTATCCAGGCGCTTCTTGATACGTTCCTCGAAGTCGATTAGGTCGCTGCCATTGAACACCTTGGCCAGCGACATCATGGGCAATTCATGCGTGACTTGAACGAAGCCATCCAGAGGTGCGGAGCCTATGCGCTGCGTTGGTGAATCTGGGACTATGAGTTGCGGGAACCCCTGCTCGATTTGTTCTAGACGCAGGAATAATTGATCGTATTGCGCATCGGGAATGAGGGGCGCATCGAGGGTGTGGTAGAGGTAATCATGGCGAGCAATCTCGGCCCGCAGTTGCATTAGCTCCTGCAAAACGGCTTGCCCGGGGTTCAAATTCTCGGTCATTTTGGCTGACGCAATTGCCTAAGATCGAAGTCGCGCACGCGCTGACGGTAATGCTCGATAGTCTGCGCGGTCATTACGCTGCGATTATCGTCTTTAAGATCGCCGTCCAGCGCCATGCGTAATTGCTGTGCCGCGTCGAGCATCCTCTCGAAAGCCTGCATGCTATTGGCCACATTGGGCAGTGTCATGAAGAAACAGACGCCGCGCGTGGCGAAATCGTTAATCTGATTCAGATCGAAGGTGCCAGGGTTCATCATATTCGCCACGCTGAATAATACGGGGCTGCTAGGGTCCTGATCGAAATGGCGGTGGAAGATGCTCATGTCCCCAAAGCGTAGACCCGAGCCAAGCAGCGCCTGTAATAGATCCACGCCGTAGAATTCGCGCTCTGGTTTGGCCACGACATTAATGACCATTACCTCACTGTAATCCTGTAGCACGGTAGCTTCGGTAGTAGTCGCGGCACTTGCCTCAGCCGCTTTAGTCCCAGTGGACTGCAACGCCTGTGCACGAGGTGGCGCCTGTTTACGCTTTTCCTCTATATATTCGGGCGTTTCTGCTTCCTCTTCGAAGTCATCCTCTTCGTCGTCGAAACTCAGTTGCGCTTGGTGCGACTTGTCCATCGCGCTATTCGCGCTTCGCGGCACAGGCGCGGGCTTGGCGGCACGTGGCGGACTTAGGTCTTCGTCGAAACCCTCCAATCCTAACACTGGTTCTGCACGTTCAGCGCCATGGAAGTCGCGCTCGCGCACGGGCTCGTTACTGCTTGCGCCCCTACCAGAGAGTTTGTTGCCAGCCCATTTTAACCAGCGCCGTGGCCCACTTTCCTCGGGCACTGGTTGCGGCTCAATGTCGTCGTCCCAGCCATCGTCGGCGTCGTCATAACTCTTGGCATCTTGCTGCGCCGAAACAGGTTCTTCGTCTTCTAGATCACCGTAGACGGCATCGAACTCTTCAGGCTCGAGGCTTACTTCTTCATCCTCGGCATCGTCCTCGTCTTCCCACGACCCATGATCGTCGTAGGCTTTCTTCTCATAGAGATCCTCGTCTTCATCATAATCGTCGTCGTCAAAGTCGGATGGGCTTTCAGCCGCGCGCGCTGCAGAACCTTCTTCGGCATCATCCAGGTCGTCTTCGAAGTCATCGTCATCATAGTCTTCTTCGGAATCATCATCGGGGTCGACGCTGTCCTCTGAGGGGCTCTCGTCCAGATCATCATCAAGATCGTCGTCTTCATCATAATCGTCGTCGTCATCGACGCTCTGTTCCGAAGGAGTGTCATCGAATTCGTCTAAACCACGTTCATCGTCATAGTCTTCGTCGTAGTCATCTGAGTCGGCATCGTCCTCGAAGTCTTCTGCCTCTTGCTCGTCAAGATCATCAGACTCACTGAACACATGGCGGTCTAACGGATCATCGTAAAAATCCTCGTCGTTCTCATGTTCAGTGGCGTGGGACTCTTGGATCTTTACAGGATCACTAGTAATGGTGGGATTGTTCTGTGCCATGGCCGCCAAGCGATCGATGGGGCGATGCACTGGCTTCTGCACAATCGGCGCGCTGCGTTGACCAAGTAAGTGTTTCTGGCGGGCCGCATTACGGGCACTGGCCACGCTCGACTGCCGGGGGGTGCTAAGGTCATCGTCGTCATCATCGCCAACAGTGTCCATGAGCACGGGAATGGCGTGGTCCGACTTGCCGGCCTTGCGCCGCTCATTGGAGGAGAATTCGGAGTTCTGTTGCAAAACCTGGGCAAAGGAGCGTTCGACCATGCGCGCACCGCCGTTGGGCAGCTCGGAGCGAATCAACTCGTCGGGGTCATACTGGGGAATATTCTTGTCCAAACGCATACGCAATTGGCTGCGGCGAGAGCTCAGGGCCACAAACAAGCCTCGCAGAATAACGCCCACAATTGCGAGGATTAGGATCAGGATAAGAAGTTCGCGAAGCCCCATATTTACAGCTCTGTCTCTTTGGTTGTTTATTGTTGCCTGTAGGAGGCACGGTATTCCGTAGCGAGTTTCTGGTCGCCTGCAGGCAGGCATAATATCTATCGAAGCTACTGGTCGCCTGCAGGCAGGCTCCTACCCTAAAACAGCGCTCCGATCCCAATAACAGCGCTCCGATTTTCGGTAGGAGCCTGCCTGCAGGCGACCTGACAATCCAACAACGGCACAATCCATACCTGCCGAAATCAAATATCCGTGCAAATCACATCGCCGCCAGCTCCGCCGCCTCGGCGATGTCTACCGCCACAATGCGCGACACGCCTGGCTCATGCATGGTAACACCCAATAGCTGATTTGCCATTTCCATAGTGAGCTTATTGTGGGTAATAAATATGAACTGCACAGCGCTGGACATCTCTTTCACCAAGTTGGCATAACGGCCTACGTTGGCATCGTCCAAAGGCGCATCAACCTCGTCCAGCATACAAAAGGGCGAAGGGTTCAATTGGAAAATCGAGAACACCAGTGCGATTGCGGTCATCGCCTTCTCCCCGCCCGAGAGCAGGTGAATAGTGCTGTTGCGCTTGCCTGGCGGCCGCGCCATGATCGCCACGCCGGTATCCAGCAGATCCTCGCCCGTCATGTCTAGGTAGGCATGGCCGCCTCCGAACACTTTCGGAAACAATTCCTGTAGCCCTGCGTTGATTTTGTCGAAGGTCTCTTTGAAGCGCGTGCGGGTCTCCTTGTCGATCTTGCGGATCGCGTTCTCAAGGGTGCCCAAGGCGCGCTCGAGATCATCGTTCTGCGAGTCCAAATACTGCTTGCGCTCGGACTGCTGCTTATACTCATCGATCGCCGCCAAGTTAATGGCACCCAAGCGCTGAATGCGGTTGCCAAGGGCTTCCAGCTCGCGCTCGCAGGCCGCCTGATTCAGTTCCTCGGGGATATTGGCAAGCACAGTGTGCAGGTCATATTTGGCGTCGCGTAGCTGCTCTTCTAAGGCCTCGCGCTTGACCATATCGCCCTCATTGCGCAAGCGGTGCTCCATCATCTGCTCGCGCAGGGCCACGGCGGTGCGCTCGAAATGCGAGCGCTGCTGCTCTAGATTGCGCAGCGTATGTTCGTTGCTATCGGCCTTGGCCTTGGCGGCGTTGAGCTGCTCCTCGACCTCGAGGCGCTTCTGCAGCTGCGTCTCTAGCTCCGCCCGCTTCATCTCCAGCGGCTCATCGGACTCGCCCAATTGCCTTTTTAAGGACTCGATGCGTTCCTTGGCACGCTGCACCTGCGAGGCCATGCGCTCTTTAGTGTCACGCAGTGACTTGAGCTGCGAGTTCAGCGACTGCTGCTGCAACGCCAATTGGTGGCAGGCGTCTTTATCGTGACGCGCCTTCTGGCGGATCTGATCCAGTGCCTCGCGGCGTTCATCGCGCTGCGCTAATAGCTGTTCCTTGCGCTCGGTATCCTGCTCCATAGAATCTAGAGCGGCTTGTAGATTGGAGCGGGCCAATGCCGTGTTCTCTTCCTCGATGCTCAGCTGACGCTGCAAATCGTCTAACTCTTGCTGCAGGCGTTCGCGGCGCAGCGTGGTCTGCTCGACCTTCATCAGCTTGGCCCCAAGCTGGGACTTCTGCTCGCTATACTGCCGCGCGGTCTGCGCGATCTGCCGCTGCGCGTCTTCACGACGGCTCTCTAAGTCACGCAGCGCCTCGCGCGCGCCTGCTTGCGTATCGACTAACTCTTCTACGCGGGACTGCTGCAGTTCGATATGTTCTTCGAGCTTGGAGATCTCGCCCTTGCGCTCGAGCAGGCCAGCCTTCTCGTCCACCGCCTTGCGCACGCGAATCCATGACTTGCCTAGCCACACGCCCTGCTTAGTGACCACAGACTCTTGCGCCGCCAAGCTGCCACGCATGCTTAATGCAGCGCTGACGTCTTCGGCCACATAGATGCCGGCTAATAATGCCGCACTGTCCCAGCTTGACTCGATCTTGCTACTCAGTGCCACGCGACCTGCCGCAGTAGCGGGCTTGTCGGTGACGACGCCGGTTTCCACCAGCGATAACAGCCCAGAGGGCAGCTCCGAGAGCAGGCTCTCAACACTATCGATATTCTCTACACACACGCTCTGCAGATAATCGCCTAACACTGCCTCTACAGCAGCCTCGTAGCCATTGGCCACGCGGATGCTCTCACCTAGGCGCTTGCTCTCGTGTAGCTCTTTACTCTTCAGCCAGCGATTCATGCCCTCGTTATTGCGCCCCAGTGCCGCCTTCTGTAGTGCATCAAGAGACGACGCCCGTCCCTTCAGCCCCTGCAATTCGCTACGCGCACGGTCCAGGTCACTGGCCACGGCCTGCGCACGGGTACGCTCTTCCTCTACTTGCTCTGCCAGCTCGCTGTTGCTGTTCTGATGCTGCTCTAACTGTTCCTCGAGGGTAGACACCTCGATCGACAAATTGTCGATCACGCCCTGCTCCGGGTTATCCCCCAGTGACTTCTTCTCCTCTTTAAGTCGCTGCTTGCGGTCGATGCCCCGCTCTACGATCTTCTCTAACTGCTGAATCCGCGACTGCTCAACCTCTGCAATCTGGCGTGGCTCTTGCGCACGCTGATTGAACTCGTCCCATTCCTGCTGCCACTGCTGCATGCGCTCTTCGGATTCCTCCAGCGCGAACGCAGAGTCCTCCTCCACGGCCTGTGCTTCCTCAAGCTTCGGCTCGATCTGCTCGACCTCCACCTCTAAAGTCGCAAACTTGGCTAAGTCCGATTCGAGCTCGCCCTGGGTAAGCCCAAAACCTTCTTGGGTCTCCACTAGGTCGCGTTTGAGCTGCCCAGTGCGCTCGATATGATGCTCGATGGATTGCTCGATGCGCGCGATATCGCTGCCAAGGCTGTAGTAACGGCCCTGGATCTCGCTGAGCTGGTCGTTGAAATCGGTGTTGTCCACCAAATGTTTCTCGATCTGCGCATCCGCGCTGCGCTGGTCGGCCACTGCTGCCTCGATCTTCACCTCAAGATCTTTGATCACTGCCTGCTTGGACTCTAGCTCGTCATTCAACGTCTTCCAACGCATGGCGCTATGCTGCGCCGTGAGCTCGCGCTCCTGCTGCTTGAACTCGCCATACTTTTCAGCGGCCTGCGCCTGACGGTGCAAGTGCTGCAGCTGCCGGCCCATCTCTTCACGCAGGTCCGTCAAACGCTCCAGGTTCTCACGCGTGCGCTTGATGCGGTTCTCGGTATCGCGGCGGCGCTCCTTATATTTGGAGATGCCCGCGGCCTCTTCTATGAAGATGCGCAATTCTTCAGGCTTGGACTCGATAAGGCGCGACACCATGCCCTGCTCGATAATCGAGTAGCTGCGCGCGCCAAGGCCGGTACCCAAGAAGATATCCGTAATGTCGCGGCGGCGGCACTTGGTGCCATTGAGCATATAGCCCGCGGTGCCATCGCGTGACACCTTGCGCTTAATGGAGATCTCGTTGAACTGGGCGTACTCGCCCTTGATGCGGTTGTCGCTATTGTCGAACACCAACTCGATACTGGCCTGCCCCACTGGCTTGCGCCCGCCTGAGCCATTGAAGATGACGTCTGTCATGTTCTCGCCGCGCAGGTTCTTGGCCGAGCTCTCGCCCATCACCCAACGCACCGCGTCGATGATATTGGATTTGCCGCAGCCATTGGGGCCGACGACAGCGCACAGATTGCTGGGGAAGTTTACGGTGGTGGGATCAACGAAAGACTTGAAACCTGCCAATTTAATACATTTCAAACGCATGAATGACTCTGTAGTTCGCGCCTCGGTAGCGGCAGATAGATGCGCGGTCCGAAGATTTTTGTATGGTTTTTGTTGGGTTGGGGTTTATCGGTCGCCTGCAGGCGCGTTGTGTTCCATAGCGGGTTTCTGGTCGCCTGCAGGCGCGTTGTGTTCCATAGCGAGTTTCTGGTCGCCTGCAGGCGCGTTGTGTTCCATAGCGAGTTTCTGGTCGCCTGCAGGCGCGTTGTGTTCCATAGCGAGTTTCTGGTCGCCTGCAGGCAGGCTCCTACCCTAAAACAGCGCTCCGATTCTCGAAACAGCGCTCCAATTTTGGGTAGGAGCCTGCCTGCAGGCGACCTGACACTCTAACGAAGGCACAAACCTTGCCTGCAGGCGACCTGACACTCAAACGGAGGCACAATCCCTGGGTGCAAAAACCCCTCCACCCAACGCGCCACTAAGTTTAGCCGATCTGCCCAATAATGACACAAAAAATTCATGACATTGACCACTTGTTAAGGCAATAGGTGATGCCACCTGAACTGAACCAGCAATGTCATTAATTTGTAAAGAGTTATTACCCCGCCCGTATAGACAATAGCCAATGACCTCAGTAAGCTTCTGGCTCTACATCAATCAGGATTCTGAGCCCCCTTGCGATACCCTATTAAATATCGCATTAAGCCATGGGAAGACATCACGCCTCTTATGAAAACCACGTCTACACACCGCTCAGTTTTTGCCAGCCTACTTTTCGTGTGCACTTGTCAGAGCGTTTTCGCCGATACGCCACTAGGGTGGCTAAGCAGCGACCATCCCAACGCCTACACGCTCGATGCCATGTCTTTCGACTTGAATATTACAAAATTGGCCGTTAATGAGACATCGTCATCAATTCAGGGCCGAATATTCTAGCTGCCTTTATCTATTAGCTACCGAATCTATATGTTTTCCAGTGCCCCTACTCCCGCGTTGGTAAAACTATTTCGATCTCCCTACCCACATCGCGAGCCATAAGCTGCAGCGACTGCTTAAGCCCATTGCGCCCAGCGTCATTGCCGTGAATTATCCGCACCTGCGAAGGCCAGTGCCGCATTCCTCTCACAAAACTCAAAAGATTCGCCTGATCCGCGTGCGCCGAATAACCCCCCACCATTTCAACCCCGGCGCGAATCGAATACTGTTGCCCGTCCAACTCCACAGATGATGAGCTCTTACGTTGCGCCGCTTTCAAAATCTCATGCCCCGCCGTCCCCGGCACCTGATACCCCACAAACAACACGTTATGCCGCGCATCCCCTAGCATCGCCTTCAAATAGTTCACGATGCGCCCACCTGCCGCCATGCCACTGGCGGCGATCACGATCGCAGGCTTCTTCGTTTCTGCCAGGTAGTTTACAACCCGCATATGGTCACCGTGGCTATCAACAGTTAATAACCCATCAAAGTTCAAAGGATGCCGCCCAGCGATAACCCGCTTCAAAGCCTCCTCGTCCCAGTAAGGCTTAAGCTCCCGGTACACCTTGGTGAACTTGGCCGCCAACGGCGAGTCGACGATGATGGTGAGGTCTTTCCAAATCTCGAGCTGTTTGATGATGTTGTCGGAGGTGGATGTCTTGTGGGAGCGCTTGCCCTCGTAAGGGGGGGCTTGCCCGCGAAGAGCCTTGCTCGGCACAATGCCTACTTCAGGCTCTTCGCGGGCAAGCCCCCCATAAATAGGGCTAGCGCTCCTACTATCTTTTTGCAAATCATGGATAATCGACTCAAACTCATACAACAGTTCCTGCGTTCTACCTATGCTAAACGCCGGTATCATCACGGTGCCCTGGTCCCGCAGCGCCCGCTCCACCAACTCCTTCAAACGCAAACGCCGCTCGCGTCTACTCTCATGCAGCCGATTGCCATAGGTGCTCTCAATCACCAACGTGTCTGCCTTATAAGGTGCCTTCGGGGCAGGCAACAAAGGTGCATGTGGCGCCCCAAGATCCCCCGAGAATACCGTTCTATGTGATTTCCAACCGGTCGTCTCAGAATGGCGCTGTTTAAGATCAAGCTCCACATAGGCAGACCCCAGAATATGCCCAGCACGCTGCAGCCGCACCTTCAACTCCAAACAGGGTTCACTGCGTAGCGGATACCATTTGTTATAAGCCAACGGCATGAGGCGTGACTGCACCAAACTAAGAAATTTTTCCACCACCCGCCGGTCACGCGTAAAGCCCAACTTGAACGCATCCTCGATCACCAATGGCAGCAACTTAGCAGACGGTGCTGAGCACAAGATTGGCCCCTTAAACCCGGCAGCAAGCAGGTAAGGCAAGCGCCCAATATGGTCGATATGCACATGTGTCACTATCATCGCCGCGACACAAGAGAGATCAAAATCAATCTCCTGCCCCCCTTTTGCCTCACGTCCCTGAAACAGACCGCAGTCCACCAGCAGATGCACACTGTCACTAGCCACATACCGATGGCAACTGCCAGTCACCCCGTCGGCGGCGCCGTGGTGGATGAATTGGGGGTATTGCATGTCCATGTCCATATTCATGCTCCTACATCTATTCAATAATTAATACATAGACCCCAACCTTGTTCCTGTCAAATCACCCGGCCATAATCTTCCACACATTCAGAACGCTCGCCATGCTAAATGCGCCTTAGCCTACGAATATTTGCCCACAACAGCGCTTTGGGTACGGTTATAGCCATCATTTGCATACAACGATCAAGCAAGTCCTGATTTTCAGCCAGACGGGTAATGGCTTTATCCAGATCAAGCAAGATTGCATCGCCATAGGCCTGCTCGGCTTTTACCACAGCCATACGCAAAATCGACAACGGTAATTTCATCATTGCCAAATCAATGAGATCTCGGCTAAAAACACCCGCATCAAGCCACCGATCAGAATTGGCTAAAAACTTACTCGCCGCCATATCAACAGGGTTCAGAGTAGAAACGCCGCATATAGTGTCATCGTTTGCAGGACTATCTAACTCCATACGGCCTTCGAGGATAATTTCAAACTTTACTGGAACGTTAGAGACAGTAAGCATCGTTCTAATACCATATTGATCGATGCGAATTTCACGGGCCAGTGGAAACGGCGCTAATCCTTTACGCATAAAAGGGGTCAAATCCCCAGCACTACGCGCCAGCTGCCGCAAATTACGATAGCTGTCTCGGTCTGAGACCAGAAAACCAACATCTACCGATTCCCGATACTCCCCAAAGCGCAAGGCAATCGCCGTGCCCCCATCAAATAAGCAATGATGTGCGCGCAACAAATCACCGTTAAGGGCTAGCAGCAGCTGGGCAATCCGTTGGTGATGAGCGCGCTCAAACATTCTTATCGCCTTCGTTTAACACAGTTCGCAATGTGTCTATCAATTGGCGCTCCTGCTCTTCAAGCATGGCAATATCCAGATGTCGCCAGTTACGTTCATAGATATTTAATGCTTCACGTGGCGACAAAGTCTCAACATTCGAGATCTGCCAGGCTAAGCGTTTGAGTTGCGGGTAGTCCACTAAGGCAATATTCACAGGCAGCCAGCCCTCGTCAAATTGCTTGGGCAGGTTGCGCGCAAGCGCTACCGCAGCGCCAAGCTCGAACGTGATATTAAGCACGTCCAAGACAGCCAGATAAGCCCCAAAGGTGACAGATGGCTCACCCTGCTCAATACGGTACAAGGTGACACGAGACATCCCTGCAGACTCCGCTACCGCCGTAGCATTAACGCCTAGCGCTTTGCGCTGAAGCCTAATTTGGCTGCCAATTTTCTCTGCCCACGCTTTCACATCGGGGCTTACATGCGGGTTTTTTGCTGGCATAGACTCACCTTACAGCACAATAGTGTTTCTCATAATATACATTACCTATTTAATGTAAATAATGAGAAACAGTATAGAGCACTTTGCATTAAATAATAAATAGACCCCATACTTGTTCCTGTCAAATTACCCCGCCATAATCGGTCTTTGTGTCATCAATACCAGAACTAGGAACCACACATGCGCCACTGGGTAAACGAAGCCATAAGAAAAATCGACGCAGACTTCCAGCGCTCCGCCGACACGCACCTCATCAAGCTCCCCTTGCCCTGCTACCCAGGCGTAGACATCTATTTAAAAGACGAGAGCACCCACCCCACCGGCAGCCTAAAACACCGCCTAGCGCGCTCTCTGTTCCTCTATGGGCTGTGCAACGGCCACATCAACGAAGACACCCCTATCATCGAGGCCTCCTCCGGCTCTACCGCTATTTCAGAAGCGTACTTCGCAAGGCTCGTTGGCCTGCCCTTTATAGCCGTGATGCCTAAGAGCACCGCAAAGGGCAAAATCGAACAAGTAGAGTTCTATGGCGGGCGTTGCCACTTCGTAGAGCGCAGCGACCAGATCTACGCCGAAGCTGAACGCCTGACAAAGGAGATGAATGGCCACTACATGGATCAATTCACCTATGCAGAGCGCGCCACAGACTGGCGCGGCAACAACAACATCGCCGACAGCACCTTCAAGCAGATGGAACACGAACGCTTTCCCCTGCCCCGTTATGTCGTTATGAGCGCCGGCACCGGCGGCACCTCTGCCACACTGGGGCGTTATATTCGCTACCGCCGTTTTAACACCGAGCTGGTGATCGTGGACCCAGAGAACTCCGTGTTCTATGAGAGCTATATGACCGGCGACAAAACCCTAACCAGCAACTGCGGAAGCCGCATAGAGGGCATAGGCAGGCCAAGGGTAGAGCCCTCGTTCACGCCAGGAGTAATCGACAGGATGATTCAGGTGCCCGATGGCGCCTCGATGGCAGCGCTGCGTTGGCTAGAGAAATTAACAGGAAGGAAGGCGGGAGGATCCACAGGCACGAACCTGTGGGGGGCATTGCAACTAGCGAAGGAGATGCACGAACACGAAGACCAAGGCTCTATAGTGACGGTGCTGTGTGATACCGGGGAGCGCTACCTGCATACTTATCACAACGATGCGTGGGTAAACGAAAAGCTAGGCGACATAACAAAATGGCAAACCCAACTCCCGATTACGGGGTCAGACCCCTTTTTGGGGGTCTGACCCCCTGATCTGTTTCCCACTCTTGACTGGTGCCGTTAACAGCTGCTATTAATAGCCCACTTCACGATAAGGCCATTACCATGCAAACTAAATTCTCCGAGGATGTTATTCCTCTATCCGATTTGAAGATCAACCCTGGCAAAGTGGTGGGTCGCGTCAATGAGACTCACCGTCCTATACTTCTAACGAGCAGAGGTCGGGGGGTGGCTGTAGTGCAAGGTCTTAAAGAGTATGAAAACACTGTTGAAGAATTACGTTTTGTTAAGGCTGTGGCGCAAGGGTTGGCGGATATTCGTGAGGGCGACACTGTCACACTGGATGAGGCCAAGAAAATACTCGGCGCCGCATAGATGAAGCTCGCAATCGCTCGATCTGCGCTAAACGATCTGTTGGAAATTAAGGCTTACTACCTTGAGCAAGGAGTTCCCGATATTGGTCAGCAGTTCGTAAGTAATATTTTAGAAAAGGCACAACGGCTACTTGAGCATCCCGACTCAGGAAAAATGGTTCCGGAGTTTGGCCAAGAGCAGATTCGGGAAATTGTCTACCCGCCTTTTCGTATTGTTTACACACGCCATGCTGCGGAAGTAAATTTGGTTCGAATCTGGCGTAGTGAAAGGCTACTGTTACTGCCTGAGTAGTAACGGGGTCAGACCCCTTTTTGTTACTGCGGTTGCTTGCGCATCGACAACGAACGCATGCACTTTCAGTACGACAGCCACTACAGCGCCGCAAACCGCCCCCCTTGTCAGTGGCAATGCCCGTGCGCCACGAGCCATGGCCAGGGCGGACAAGTGTATAGAGCAGATAGTGGCGCTAGCACAGCAGCATGCGCAGATCATCGATCAATGGCTGTAGGACCTGTTTACCCTCGTAACGGCTACATCTAACACCGCAGCATGAAGGAGCGGGGTTTATCAATACCCCAAAAACGGATTTTGAATCACAAGCCTGTCATCGATGATCATCCCGTCCTGCATGTCTTCGGAATATAGAATCTCACATTTAGATAGGAGTTCCATCTGCCTATTACGTCCGACCATCCAGCTTCTCGGTAGCTGCGCTGGCCAGAAATGCCGAGCGGCTCTTGATGCCATGAAGCGCCACATACTCATCAATGTTGCGGATGACTATGCCTGGCAAGGTCACGTTAATTTTCTCCGTTCGCCCCATGTAGGGTGTGATATCTATCTCCACAATCCCCCAACCCGCCCCGAAAAATTCAGCTTGCTTGCGGTAGTCCGCCACCCTGCCAGGCTTTGGAATCGGTTCCCCCGCTTTAGCGAGCGCGGACAGCTGCAAGTGCGCCACTTCAACGGCCTGGGCATAAGCCTGCTCCAGTGTGTCGGCAGCGGTTATAGCCCCGGGAATATCAGGAAAAATCATACCAGTTGCGCTCTTCTCATCACCCCATTCGATCGCCACAGGATATTGCATCTGTATTTCTCCACAGCTGTCACTCATTCATTTCAGTCCTGCATGTTTTCTGATGGCTTGAACTGTACCAAGAGGGATATCTTTGCGCGGATGCGGCACTACCACGGTCTGCGGTAAGTCAGCATGTTTAAAAATATGATGACTGCCATGCACGCGACTCAGTCGCCATCCGGCTGCCTTCAGCTCCGCTATCAATTTGATGCTGTTCACTTCAGCCTTCCTTGGCTTGGCAAAATAATAACTCTGGGGTTATATTATTTCAATCTCTGTCCCCGTTAGTATTCCCTCAGTTATAGCTCATTACTACGCCGTCCGCCCCCGCAAATACACCAAAGCCACCCCAACCCCCAAACCAATCCCAACACAGTCAGCCAACAAATCCCCCACCGTTGCACTGCGCCCCGGCACATAACGTTGAATCAATTCTGTCAGCACCCCAAACAACAAGAGCAGCACACACAACAAAACCCAACGCTGGCGCAGAAAACTCCACCCGCGGTTACGGGGTCGGTTACGGGGTCAGACCCCTTTTTGTGCAACGCCAACGCATACCTCTACACCCCATGCAATTTCCAAAATTCAGCAGGTGCAATAACAGGAAATGCCTCTGACAGAGCCAACAAGTCTTTATCACCAGAAATCAAATAATCCGCCTCATGTAGCATCTGCGCCGCAACAAAAGTGCCCAAAACTGCAAGGTCCTGCACATCTCGCACACTGGTGTCTGGAAGCTTATGAGGATCAAGCAATTCAGAATGAAACGAAAGAATATCGACCAGATCATCAATCTCCTGATCAGATAGATCATGTCTATGCCGCAAACGGGGCAACACTCGACGCAACTCATCAAGAATGAATTCCGAAAGGTAAACCTCGATCGATCCATTACGCCACGCTTGCACTATCTTGCCCGGCACACCGCTAGGGTATGCAAGCCCAGAGAGAATCACATTGGTATCCAATACCACTTTCAGCGTCGCCATCCCTGAAACCCCGCAGTCTGATGCCTACTTATCCGCTCTTGCAGCAAGTATAGCCTGCTCGATCTCAGCTAAACCTTCTGCCTCAGGGGTATCTGCAAACCCCTTCTCGATCCTGGCGGAAAGTACATCAAAGCGAGCCTGCATGCGCCGGATGCGTTCAAAGAGGCGAGCGTCAATGAGGGCTGCAACGGGCTTGCCATCCTTATTGATCAACACACTGTCGTGCCGATACTGAACCTGGTTCAGCATCTCTCCCAGGTTTTGTCGGAACTTTACCGCACTTGTTTCGGTAACCATGATGAACCTCGTATCGATATGATCATAATGGTCAGTATGGTTCAGCCTGAGAGTAGTGGCAACCCTTATTGGGGTCTGACCCCTTTTTGTTTATTCCGGAAAACACAAATAATCCACCGACAAACGTTTCATCACATACATGTCCCGCATCGTAAAGTCCTCAGGTCGTGCAACAAAATCCATCATGTGAAAAAGATTATCGGGCACCGCCTCTTGCGCAATTTGCATGAATATCAACGGGCCGCCACTGCCTTGTAGAATAGAGAGATGCTCACTTAATTGAGACTCGCATTCAGCAAATAATTCGTCCGAACATTCCTGGCAAACCAGTAATGTAACGGTCACAAGGTACTGCTGCGCACCCTCTTCATCCGGCACGATATACACGTACAGATCAAGAATCGATTCGCGGTTCACCTCCAGAAACGCAGCCAGTGTATTGCCAGGCTGGTGTAAATATCCCGAGACAAACGCCCAGTTAAAATCGCCGGGCAGAGGTGCGCGTGCATATCGGTTGATTCGCCAGGTAATCAGCAACTCTCTTTTAGCCCCTGGCAACTGTAGCATCTGTTGCCAATCAGTATTCGACAGCAAAAGTGATTTCTCCACGGAACTGATCAGGTCAATGTGGATTTCCCAGTAACAGCCGTCGTAGTACAAATGCAACTTGCGAGTATTTCTGGCGCGCTGCAGAGTTCCGTTCTTGATCGTTCATGTATCAACCAGCGCGCGTGACAGACCTGGAGATCAATCGCTGGTCAGTAACACGCACTTCTGTCGCTGCTGAACCAACCGTCAGGTCTTGCATTCTATGATGAATTTGTCTGGCAATAACAAGGACTTCCTCCTCACCAAACTGTTTGTTGCACAGGTAGCGAGGCAAGGTTTTACCATCGACTAAAATGGATTTTTGGCGCTTGTCCAATATACCAATTTCGTCATTGATCCGGCAGGCAATCTGGTAAACGCGCTGATAAGCCTGCATATCACGCACAGGTTCATTATTCAGGTGTTTGTACAACGCCGGCCTCGAAACGCCAACACATTGAGCAACCTGGGCTGCCGTCAAGGCAAGCACCTTACCCCCGCGTTGTGGTCACCACCGCAGCCCACAAGGCTTGCCCTGCGGGACGTGGGCCGTCAGATTAACCGCCTGACTGGCACCCGCACTCAGGCCAAGAATCGCCTGCACGCCCTGCAGTCAAAAAGTTGCGCGTCTGAGTAAAGCCGGGAATAGCTATCTGCGGGCAGCGTTGTACATGCCGGCGATGAGCGCAATACAACACGACCCGCGGGCCAAAGCGTTCTATGAAGCATTAGTAGCGCGCGGGAAGAAGAAAATACAGGCTCTATGTGCCGTGATGCGCAAGTACCTCACCGGACTTTGGGCCTGCATTAAAAGCGGTACTCCATTCGATTCAACCCGACTTTTCAGTGAAACTCATCTGAAAAAGGCTTGACCGTCAACGGAGTATCTACAGGCAGTGGTTTCTAGGGGGTCTTTTCCCAACGTGCTCTTGCTTGTTCGTCGCTGGCGCGGCTTTCGATCCATTCGGAGGTATCGCCTGTCTGTTGCTTCTTCCAGAACGGAGCGCGGGTCTTCAAATAGTCCATGATGAATTCAGCGGCGGCGAAGGCGTCGCCGCGGTGGGTGCTGGCGACGCCGACGAAGACGATCTGATCGCCGGCGTGTAATTCCCCTACGCGATGCACGACCTGGCTCGCCAAGACGTCCCAACGCTGCTCTGCCTCGGACACAATATCAGCGAGGGCTTTTTCAGTCATGCCTGGATAGTGTTCAAGAAACAGGCTCTTTACTGCGGGGGTGGAGCCCTTTTGCTCGGGCTCGTAGAATTCTCTGACCAAGCCAGTAAAACAGGCGATGCCGCCTGCGTTGCCCGCCTCTTGTCGCAATGCTGCATAAAGCTTGGCCATGTCGAAGTCGACGCTCTGTACGCTGATCATGCTCAGCCTCCCGTCATCGGAGGAAAGAAGGCGACCTCTTCGGTCCCTTGCAGAGGATGGCTGCGCTCTACTATCGTCTGGTTCACGGCGATAAGAACGCGAGAGGGGTCCTCTAGAACGGCCCAGTCCCCAGCGCGACTCTGACTGAGGTGGCGGGCCAACTGCTCAACATTCTCTACATCTGCAGGCAATATTAGCTCTTCGTTTTGAGCACCGAGTGTCTCTCGCAGGCTTGCAAAATACTGTATTTTCACCATAACTCCGTCCCCAATATTCCTGCCCCTGAAGGACTTAGTCCTGCCGTGTAAAGTGGCCCGACTTACCGCCAAGCTTCTCTTGTAGGCAAATCTTCTCTATGACCATGCCCTTGTCTACGGCCTTACACATATCGTAGATCGTGAGGGCCGCAACCGAGACCGCGGTCAATGCCTCCATCTCGACGCCAGTTTTGCCGTCCAGGCCGCAACGTGCGGTGATGTGTACCTGGTGATTGTCCGCATCGACCTCGAAGTCGACTTTGACCGAGGTCAGCATTAGCGGATGACAAAGCGGGATCAAATCGGCGCACTTCTTCGCGGCCTGAATACCTGCAATTCGTGCCACGGCAAGTACATCCCCCTTTTTGTGTCCGCCTGCGAGAATCAACTGTAGCGTTTCTGGGCGCATCGAGATGAGTGCAGTAGCGGTGGCCGAGCGCTTGCTGATCTCTTTACCCCCTACATCCACCATGTGGGCATTGCCCTGCGCGTCCAAATGCGTCAATTCACCCATGTTTCCCGCTCCGCTAATTCGATAATTTGTTTCGACCCGTATTATCCATTGAATAGCCAAGCATCTAAAGCGATTCGTGAAACACAATGCTCTGCGAGCAAATTGCCGCATTTTGCGTTAGGATTGCGCCTTTGCCCAATCCAGTGGAAACCCCTCAGCGATGGCCCAGTGGCACCCCCACAAGACAGTAGCGACAGTTGTCGAACTCAACGGTCGCTTCTTGATGGTAGAAGAGTTGATCAAAGGTGAGCTCGTCTTGAATCAGCCCGCCGGCCATCTCGAGGCCAACGAGAGCCTCGAGGCTGCAGCCATTCGAGAAACCCTTGAGGAAACCGCATGGGAAGTTCAAATCACCGCCTTTCTTGGCTTGTATCAACAAAGCAATAGCGTGGACAATATCACCTATATCCGCAGTTGCTTCATAGCCAAGGCGTTACGAGAGGTACCTGGGCGTACACTTGACACCGACATCGTGCAGGCACTCTGGTTGAGCCGAGAAGAGTTGGAAGAGCGCAAGGCGCAAATGCGCAGCCCAGTGGTGTTACGTGTCATTGACGATTATCTGCAAGGCAAGACCTATCCGCTCGATGTCGTGCAAACCCTTGATTGATCCGGGCAGTAACAGCCCCCAAGACTGAATTCGAAACCATGATTGCAAGCTCCACAAATACTGCGGCTAACGCCTCTATCAAAGTCATCGTCGGAATGTCCGGCGGTGTCGACTCGTCCGTGGCGGCCCTGTTGCTCCAAGAACAAGGCTATCAAGTCGAAGGCCTGTTCATGAAGAACTGGGAAGAGGATGACGACAGCGAATATTGCACAGCGAAGGCCGATTTAGCCGATGCCGAATCAGTCTGCCGCAAGCTCGGCCTGACTCTGCACACGGCAAATTTCGCCTCCGAGTACTGGGACAATGTCTTCGAGCATTTCATTCAAGAGTATCGCGCTGGACGCACGCCGAACCCGGATATTCTCTGTAATCGCGAGATCAAGTTTAAAGCCTTTTTAGAATACGCCACGGAACTGGGTGCCGACTATATCGCCACAGGTCACTATGTGCGGCGTGCCGTCATCGGCACGCCGGAGTCAGGCAAGACTCAGCTGCTCAAGGGCTTGGATCAGAATAAGGATCAGAGTTATTTTCTTAGTGCCGTTAACGAGGACAGCCTCGCCCGCAGCCTATTCCCCGTCGGCGAATTGGAGAAGAGCGAAGTACGGGCACTTGCATCACAGCACGGCTTCGTCACCCACGATAAGAAAGATAGCACCGGCATTTGTTTTATCGGCGAGCGTAAATTTAAAGACTTCTTGCAACGCTATCTGCCCGCCCAGCCCGGCGAGATCGAGACGGTCGACGGCACAGTGCTAGGTCAGCATCACGGCCTGATGTATCACACCTACGGGCAACGCCAGGGTCTAGGCATCGGCGGCTTGCATGATTTTGGCGACGCACCCTGGTACGTGGTGGGCAAAGAGCTGGAGCGCAATGTGCTCGTGGTCGCACAGGGCAATGAGAACGAGTATCTTTACTCGAGCGCGCTCAAAGCAACGCAGCTCGCATGGATCAATCATCAGGCGCCAACTCTACCCCTTCCGTGCATGGCGAAGATTCGCTATCGCCAAGCCGATCAACACTGCACTGTCGAGGCAATAGGCGATGAAACTGTCATGGTGACATTTCGCGAACCACAACGCGCCGTCACACCCGGTCAGACCATCGTGTTCTACAACGGGGAAATTTGTTTGGGAGGCGCCGTCATTGAACAATACTTCCGCTAGATTCAACGATTGGGAATATCGCAATATCGCTTTGGCGGTCGTTGTCCAGTGTGCGCATCTAGTCAATACGCTTGCTAATAGTGGGCGCGCGGACGAGGCGCAGATCAAAGCCTGTATCGACCCGCTACAAGTCATCGATTCCGACTCGGTAGCGGACGTCTATCCAGATGTCACTCGCTTCTCTAACGGCCTCAGCATCCTTCAGAAATCCCTTGATAGCGATGGCATGAAAGAGTTCGGCGAGCCCATGAAATACGTGTTAGGAATGAGTGTGCTCCAGCAGCAATTGATGAGTGTGCCCGAGATGCAAGCTGCGATACGGCTGCGGATGCAACAACGTGATACGCTTTATCTCGATTGCGAAGAACAGGATGGGGAAGCTGATAGCAACACTCTCGCCGCAAAGTCTGACAACTATGACTACGCCGTGCTCGCTGCACTGTATCAGGACACTATCAGCAAATTGACTTATCGCATTCATGTGAAAGGCAATGTGGAACACCTGCGCAATCAACGCGTGGCCGAACAAATACGCGCCCTGCTGTTGGCGGGCATACGCTCCGCCCTACTCTGGCATCAGCTCGGCGGACGCCGCTGGCATCTATTTTTCTATAAACGACGCATTCGAGACAGCGTGGCCACAATCCGCCGTAATTTGTTTGCGCTTCATTAATTAATCTCTACAGGCTAGGACACTAAACATGACAGCGAGCACCTTAAGCGGACTGACCGCCATCTCCCCCATCGACGGACGTTATCGAAGCAAGGTCGATGCCTTAGCAAACTATTTCAGCGAATACGCACTGATTCGCTACCGCGTGATCGTAGAGATTCGTTGGCTGCAGTGCCTAGCGGCACACCCCCAGGTCACCGAGGCCCCGGCGATCTCTAGTGCCGGCAATCGAGTACTCGAAGACATCATTGCGAACTTCTCCATTGCGGACGCACAGCGCGTTAAGGACATCGAAGCCACGACGAATCACGATGTTAAGGCGGTCGAGTACTTTCTCAAAGAACGAGTTAGCAGTCACCCTGATCTTGCCAAGCAGATTGAGTTCGTCCACTTCGCCTGCACCTCTGAAGACATTAACAATCTGTCCTATGCCCTGATGCTCAAGGACGGCCGCGATGACGTCATGCTGCCCTTGATGCAGCAAGTAGTCGACAAGCTGCGCGACATGGCGCACGAATTCGCCGCACAGCCGTTGCTATCCCGAACGCATGGTCAGACAGCATCACCCTCCACCATCGGCAAGGAAATTGCCAATGTCGTGGCGAGGCTGGAGCGTCAACTCGCCCAGTTTACGAAAAATGAGATTCTCGGCAAAATAAACGGCGCCGTCGGCAATTACAATGCCCACCTATCGGCCTATCCCGATATCGACTGGCAGGCTAATGCGCAAAGTTTCGTCGAGTCCTTAGGCTTGCAATTCAATCCCTATACAACACAGATAGAACCCCACGACTATATTGCCGAACTTTTCGCGGCGCTGTGTCGATTCAATACTATTCTCATCGACTTCGATCGCGATGTCTGGGGATATATTTCCCTTGGCTACTTCAAACAGCGCACTATTGCCGGTGAAGTCGGTTCTTCGACGATGCCGCACAAAGTTAACCCGATCGACTTCGAGAACTCCGAAGGCAATCTCGGTATCGGCAATGCCGTCATGCAACATATGGCAGAGAAGCTACCAATCTCGCGCTGGCAACGTGACCTGACCGATTCCACTGTTCTGCGCAACATAGGTGTAGGCTTCGCACATAGCGTGATCGCCTATCACGCTACACTGAAGGGTTTAAGCAAGCTGAACCTTGCGCCAGAAAAACTCCTAGCAGATCTCGATAATAGCTGGGAAGTATTGGCAGAACCTATCCAGACGGTGATGCGACGTTATAACGTGGATCAGCCATACGAGAAGCTCAAGGCTTTAACCCGCGGGCAGAAAATCAATCAGCAAGTGTTGGAACAATTTGTCGACGCCCTCGCTATACCAGAGGAAGGCAAAGCCCTACTACGCTCGCTCCGCCCCGAGAACTATATTGGCAATGCGATCGATCAGGCGCGGAAGGTGTAATGCGCCTTAATTTGCCCGAAGGAGTGCGTCCTTGAGTGCAGCCCTATTGCCAAAGTCTTTCGACGTGGAGCACTTTCTTGCCGAGTACTGGCAGAAGAAACCACTCCTCATTCGGGGCAACGGCAGTTTTGTCGACCCTCTCGAGCCAGACGAGCTCGCGGGCATGGCTTGCGAGGAGTTCATCGAGTCGCGACTTATCCTTAGCGACCCCGCACGGGAGCGTTGGAGCTTGCGCAACGGCCCCTTCCCCGAGGCCGAATTACGGGCACTCCCCGAAACTCATTGGAGCCTTTTAATTCAGGCAGCAGATCAATGGGACGAAGGCGCGCGCGCAATCTTAAAGTCCTTCGATTTCATCCCCCGCTGGCGCATCGATGACCTCATGATCAGCCTTGCCAGCGATGGCGGTGGCGTGGGCCCACATTTCGACTATTACGATGTCTTCCTGATTCAAGGCTTAGGCAAGAAGCGCTGGCGTCTCGGCGGACATGTCGACAGTCACAGCCCGTTGCGAAGTGATAGCGAACTAAAACTCTTAAGCGAGTTCGAGACCCAGGAAGACTGGATCGTTGAGCCGGGTGATATTCTCTATATTCCACCTAATTTCGCCCACTATGGGCTAGCAATTGGCACCAGCATCACCTATTCGGTGGGCTTCCGTACACCGTCTGTGGCAGAGCTGCTCGATGACGTCAGCAACGAGCTGATCGAATCGCTGCGTGACGATGATCGCTACGTCGATACCTCGCCACAGCGTCCTAGACGGATTGGCGAGATTAGTCAGACTGTGAACGAACAAGTGCTAACTCTGCTGCGACAACGTCTTCTGGACAAGGCGATAGTGTCCCGTAGCTTTGGGAAGTATATGACCCAAGCGAAGTACCCGGATCTGATCGAAACGCCGGCTCCACTCGCAGCAGCTGCCTTGGGCGCTTTGTTGAATGATGGCGCCGCACTGCAGCGCCATCCAATCTCGCGATATGCCTTTGCGCAGCAAGCCGATGGCAGCACCGAGTTATTTGCAGGCGGCCACAGCCTAGTCTGCCCTGCGTCGTTTGATGCCACACTCGAGACTCTATGCGACCCATTTGCCGAGGAGCCAAATTGGGCTACTCTGTTCCATGCAAATGAAGACAACGCACAGTTGATTCTCGCGCTATATAATCAGGGCAGCTTGTGGATAGCTGACACACAAGACGAGGAAGATGAGGCGGAATGAAAATCGCAAAAACATTAATGCCCCTTTACCGCCTTTCAGTGCGTAGCGTCTGTTTTTGGCTGCTGGTCTTGTTATCTTCCCTGCTCCAAGCGCAGAATTCGCCTATTCCTGCCGATCAGCGCGCGGTTATCGAGATTGTACGGCTGCAGCACAGAGATCCGGATCTAATTCGAGCTGCCATAAGCCCGCATTTGGACACGCGCGGCGCAATCAGCCAGATTGATCACAATTTAATCATCAGTACGTCTCGGGCGAATCTCGATGAACTCGAGCAAATAATCGACGAGCTCGATGTCCCCCTTAAGCAATTACTCATTCGGGTGGATTTTAATTACGCCGCATCGAACGTGCAGACTGCGGACGACGGTAGCCAACTGGACACCGTCAGCACACTGCGTCAGGAGCATCCCGTGCAAAGCATGAGGGTCACAGAGGGTGAATTTACCTATTTCAACCGCTTCCAGGAATCTCCTCAGATAAGCCCCGTCTTCGGTCCCTACGGCCTACAACTTCAGCAGGATCGGCGGCGCTCGGAACAGAGCGTCACAGTGAAGGCAGAGATAAGAGGAGATCAGGTGGCACTCGAGTTCGCGGCGTCGATGATACAGGCAGGAAACGGCACAAGCGTTGAACAGGGCCAGTCTCTAAGCAGTACGTTAATTGTGGGCCTCAATCAGTGGATTCCATTGCAACAAGCTGCAGATCGCTCGCAGATGTTTTTTGATAGCTTGGAGCCCTTTACGGCCACAACCACGCTGGAAGGTGGCTTGGCAGTACGCATAGAAGTCATGCCCTGAACAACTCCACCCACCCTCCTAGCGCAGAGGCATCGCGTGTCCCGAATTAGTGAGTATCGGCTCGATACCATCCCCTATGAACGGGATTGCTCGACGCTATTGAGCCGCCTGCAATCTCTGTCCGGTCTGGTCGCGCTCGATAGTGGCCTAGGGCAGGATCGTAATGGTCGCTATGACATCATCAGCGCCCTTCCCTCCGTCTTGCTAACGGAACTAGGCGAGCAGGCGGATATGTTTGCAAGTGTGCAGCAAGCGCTCAATCAAGCGCGGCCCGAACTGCCCCCGCCCGACGCCTTTCGGGCACTGCCCTTTAGTGGCGGCGCGCTAGGCTATTTCGCTTACGATGGCAGCGCCAATATCGGCATCTATCATTGGGCTATCGTGGTGGACCATCAGCGGCAGCACACTCACCTATTCGCTCTTCCTGGCTGCGCGACTCAGACGTGGGAACGAGTTAGAACCTGTCTCGCGCAGGATGTCCAAGCCCCCAAGGAGTTTGTCTTAGCCAACGCTTTCGAGGCGAATTTCAGTGCGGAGCAGTACGCGGCTGCCTTCGAGCGCATTCAAGACTATATTCACGCGGGCGACTGCTATCAGGTGAATCTCGCGCAGCGTTTCAATAGCCACTATACGGGCGATCCACTTAGTGCCTATCTTCGTCTGCGTCATAGCATCCACAGCCCATTCGCGGGCTTTATGCGCACGAATACCGGCGCGGTGTTGAGCTTCTCACCGGAGCGCTTTATCAAGGTACACGACACCGAGGTGCTAACGCAGCCCATCAAAGGCACACGCCCACGCTCAGAGGACCCTGTGCAGGATCAGGCACTGGCGCGGCAGCTACAGGAGAGCGCGAAGGATCGGGCAGAGAACCTCATGATTGTCGATTTGTTGCGTAATGACCTAGGGACTATCTGCGCCACCGGCTCCATCAAAGTCGAGCAATTATTCGAGCTACACAGTTTCACCAATGTGCACCACTTGATCAGTAGTATTCGCGCACGGCTTGGGCCGGGACACGCGGCATTGGATCTATTGCGTAATTGCTTTCCGGGCGGGTCGATCACCGGAGCGCCGAAGAAACGTGCCATGGAGATCATCGCGGAATTAGAACCGGATTCGCGCCAAGTCTATTGCGGCACATTGGGCTATATGGGTTTCGATGGCAACTTGGACTGCAATATCATGATTCGCACCCTGCTGTGTACACAGGATGAAATCTATTGCTGGGGCGGAGGCGGCATTGTTGCCGACTCCCTGTGCGCCCAAGAGTATCAGGAATGTTTCGACAAAATAAACAATATAATCAACATATTATAGCGCTTATTTAATGTGGGATTAGTCCGCGATAATACGCGTACTGCCTTTCGCGAAGGCCTGTTGCAGCTGCTTAAACTCCGTGACGGAAGCAAACTGCGGAAACTCGTCAATGACGTTTTGCGGCGCGCGGAATAGCACACCGAGGTCGGCCTCGGAGAGCATTGTGGTGTCATTATAGGAGTCACCCGCTGCCAGCACCCGATAGTGCAATCCATGGAAAGCCTTAACGCACTGACGCTTAGGGTCTTTCTGGCGTAGCTTATAATCTGTGACCTTACCGGCCTCGTCGGTGATCAGACGATGGCAAAACAGAGTTGGAAAGCCCAGCTGGCGCATCAGGGGTTGGGAGAATTCGTAAAAGGTGTCTGAGAGAATCACCACTTGGAAGCGCTCGCGCAGCCAGTTTACAAACTCTGGGGCACCGGGTACCGGGCTCATCTCAGCGATTACCGCTTGGATATCCGGCAGCCCCAGCTTGTGCTCGTTTAGAATACGCAGGCGTTGGCGCATCAACACATCGTAGTCAGGAATGTCGCGTGTTGTCGCCCTCAGCTCATCGATACCCGTGCGCTCAGCGAACCCAATCCAGATTTCTGGAACCAACACCCCTTCAAGATCAAGACAGACTACTTCCAACGCGATTCCCCTTTGCCAAAGGCTTAAAGTCAAAACGCGTAAATGTACCCACATCCTGCGGGCTATGCAAGGCAACGCGCTGTTTACCCGCAGCGACAAATCATAGAGAATGCCTCGCAAACGCAACGCGGCAATCGCCGCCCAAGCTTCGAAGTGAAGGACATAATGATTACTGCACAGGACATCGCCGGTCTCAATACGAAGTTTCAAGATCAACAGCCCAAGGAGATTCTCCAACACCTGTTAGCCGAGATTTCGAACGTCGCCATTTCGTTTAGTGGCGCGGAAGATGTCGCTCTCGTCGTGATGGCCTGGAAACTAAAGAAAGATATCAAAGTCTTCAGCCTCGACACCGGCCGCCTGCATCCCGAGACGCTGCTCTTCATGGAGCGCATCCGCACACACTATAAGATCGACATCGAATTTCTAAGCCCTAATGCGACGGAACTCGAAGCCTTCACCCGCAGCAAGGGTCTATTTAGCTTCTACGAGGATGGCCATAGTGAGTGCTGTGGCATTCGCAAGATCGCCCCACTCCGCAGACATGTGCAGGGTTTGGATGCTTGGATCACCGGCCAGCGCCGCGATCAGAGTCCGACGCGGACCGATGTAGCGATTGCCGAGGTCGACAAGGCTTTCTCAACATCCACTAATCCTCTTCTTAAGTTCAACCCCTTTGCCAACTGGACCTCAAAACAAGTCTGGGACTATATCCGCATGTTCGATGTGCCTTATAACCCACTCCACGACCAAGGCTTTATCAGCATCGGTTGCGAGCCCTGCACGCGCCCGATTGGCCCTAACCAGCATGAACGCGAAGGCCGCTGGTGGTGGGAGGAAGCGACGGCAAAAGAGTGCGGGCTTCACAAGCCCGGGGTTATTGTCACGGACCACTAAGCACGATTTCCTGCAGGCTATAGACGCAACAGAGTTGTTCAGAGGTTCCCTAATACCGGAATGGGAATCTGCGCGAAGAGTTGATCCACCTCGTGTTGAGAATTACTTTCTAGCACGCGTTCGACTAACGCCAAGCTCAAATGCGGCGCGAACATCTTCATGAAATCCGTCATATAGTGCCGCAGGAAGGCGCCGCGTCGAAATCCAATACGGGTGGTGCTATAGGCGAAAAGATGGCTAACGTCCAGCGACACTAAATCGGTGTCCTTGGCGGCGTCATAGGCCATGCTGGCGACGATGCCGATGCCCACGCCTAAACGCACATAAGTTTTGATCACGTCCGCATCTGCCGCCGTCACCACGACACGTGGCGAGAGGTCCTTAGCTCTAAAGGCCTCATCCAACTTCCCGCGCCCTGTAAAGCCCGAAACATAGGTCACGATTGGGTATTGCGCGATATCGCTAAGGGTGACGGGTTTGGCCTCTAGTAGCGGATGCGTCTTAGGGAGCAAGAGGACTCGGTTCCAGCGGTAACAAGGCATCATCACTAAATCTCCCACCAATTCCATCGCCTCTGTCGCGATGGCGAAATCGGCCGCCCCACGCGCCGCCATTTCGGCGATCTGCAGTGGCGTGCCCTGATGCATGTGCAGGGAGACGGCGGGATATTGCGCCACGAATCGACTAATTACTGCCGGCAACACATAGCGTGACTGCGTATGCGTGGTGGCGATAGTGAGGCTGCCCGACTCCTCGCTACTGAACTCCTGCGCAATCTGGCGGATATTGTCGACGCGCAGCAACACCTCCCCAGCCGCTTCGAGAATCTTCTCGCCAGCGGGGGTAAGGCCCGTTAGGTGCTTGCCACTGCGCACGAATATCTGTACTCCGAGCTCGTGCTCTAGTTGCAGAATCTGTTTACTAATTCCCGGCTGGGAGGTAAACAGACTCTGCGCTGCGGCAGAGACGTTCATGCCACGGCGCGCCACTTCCCAGACGTAGCGTAACTGCTGCAATTTCATGAAAACGCTCCGCACTGATCTGTCATGTCGGGCCTTGTACCTTGCTGTCCTTCCTTTGATTGGCGACGCCACTTGGCACATGCCCCGTAGCCACGTGATTGCGTGCCGAGTCGCAGTGGGCTTCTTGATCGTCAAAGAAGACGTCTGCGTCATAGGCGCGCAGGAAGTCGCCCTTGTCCATACCACCTAGGAACAAGGACTCGTCGATACGAATATTCCAAGCACGCAGTGTCTTCACCACGCGCTCATGAGTAGGAGCGGAACGCGCCGTCACCAAACAGGTACGAATAGGTGCCTCTCCTGGTGGAAACTCAGTCTGAAGCTGTTGCAAAGCTGCGAGGAAATGTTTGAACGGCCCGCCGGAGAGAGGCTGATTGGCTGCCAGACGCTCACTGGCGGTAAAGGCCTCAAGGCCGCTCGCCTTGTAGATCTGCTCGGCCTCGTCGGAGAACAGTACCGCATCGCCATCGAAGGCGAAGCGCAGCTGACCTTCTTGCTTCGAGCTTACCTTGGAGGGCAGGATCGTCGCCGCCGCCACCCCATGTTCCAGTGCTAAACGGACATCACCGCCGTCAGTAGATAGGAACAGATGACAGTTAAAGGCAGATATATATCGATAGGGGCTATCGCCCCCGCAGAACGCGGCACGGGTGATATCGAGCCCATAATGACTGATCGAATTGAATACCCGTAGCCCGGTGTCCGCGCTATTACGCGAGAGAAGGATAACCTCCACGCGGGCAGCCTTAATGAGATTATTAAGATTGAGCAGCTTGTTCACAAGGCCGAAAGCATCGCCAGGGGCTAGCGGCTCGTCCTCGTGGGCGATCTGATACTGCTGATAAGCCTCGAGGCCTTGTTCTTCATAGACCTTATGGCTTGCGCTGAGATCGAATAGGGCCCGCGACGAAATCGCGATCACCAATTTTTCCATCTTTGTCTCTGTCATGGGGCGCTGTTACTTCCTTAATCTGGGCTATGGGTAGGCTGCTGTGGGAGCGCTTGCCCTATTCATGGGGGGCTTGCCCGCGAAGGGTCAAAATCTTCCACAGATCTGTTTCAAGCGAACCCCTTCACGGGCAAGCCCGCTCCTACGTACTTCTCAATATAATAGAAGCCCATTAGGGGGCACCTAGTATAGTCCATTGTGTTCAATGGATACCGTCCAATTACTCTAAAAACACGGCAACTAGGGCGCCAAGGCAGCTAAAATCGCGGACGTGTAAACTTATGTAGCCTCCCGTACGGATATTTGGATGATGAGTGAAAACAGCACGGCAAAGAAGGCGCTCGTACTCTCGGGAGGAGGTGCACGAGCGGCCTATCAGGTTGGCGTATTGCGTGCCATCGCTAACCTACTGCCACATCAGTCCCCTAACCCCTTTCAAATCATCACGGGCGTCTCTGCGGGGGCTCTGAATGCAGCGTCTATCGCCACCAACGCGCAGCGTTTGCGCACCGGGGTTCGGGCACTGGAATATGTTTGGAAAAACATCAGCAGTGAACAGGTCTACAAGTTGGACTCTAATGGTCTAATAGGCAATGCCTCAAACTGGGTATTCACCTTTCTGCGCAATCGACGCCGCAACACCCCAACCTCATTACTCGACAATATGCCTTTGGAGACATTACTAGGGAGCCTCTGAACAACTCTGATATATCTCTGGCCTTCAGGCAATCGTGCTGACAAGGCGCGTTTTTGAAGGCATGCGTCGGCCTGTCGAGAAAACGTAACGCAGGCAGCACGATTGCCTGAAG
>Ga0209390_10001787_pt1 | contig 39981 bp, 35 predicted proteins | sample BON01_FD_187212 | JGI IMG/M metagenome (GOLD analysis project Ga0209390, IMG submission 187212) | Freshwater microbial communities from Lake Bonney liftoff mats and glacier meltwater in Antarctica - BON-01 (SPAdes) (version 2) | ecosystem: Environmental > Aquatic > Freshwater > Ice > Glacier...
GCAGGCCATGCGCACGGCCCAGAAACACACAATCGAAGACGTCATCCATGAAACCGGAAAAATCGTGAAGACCATCAGCTCATCCGAATGCCAAAACTATATCACAGGAGCGGGTTATGCTTCCGCCAAAAACTGAAACGCTCTAGCGCGGCGGGCCGAAAAGTGACCCGAGGTTTTCGGGGACACGCCGCGACCCATAAATATCTGCGACCTCAGTCGCCAAGCACGCGATCGACGTCATAGGCCGCAATCGTCGCGAGGTTGACGATGTCGCCAACCGTGGCACCGAGCGATGCGATCTGGACCGGTTTCTCGAGACCCAGCAGCATCGGCCCGATCACGGTTGCCCGGCTCATCGATTCCAGCAGCTTGGTCGAGATCGACGCCGCGTGGATGGCGGGCATGACCAGCACGTTGGCCGGGCCCTTGAGGCGCGAGAACGGATAGAGCAGGGAATGGTTCGGGTTGAGCGCGATGTCTGCATTCATGTCGCCTTCGTACTCGAAGTCGACACCCGGCATCTGGTCAAGAATCGTGACCGCCTCGCGCACTTTCTCGCCGCGTTCGCCCATCGGATTGCCGAAGGTCGAATAAGAGAGGAATGCGACGCGAGGAACAAAGCCCATGGTGCGTACGGCTCCGGCGGCCTCGAGGGCGATGTTCGCCAGGTCTTCGCCTTGCGGCAATTCGGTCACGCTTGTGTCGGCGATGAACACGGTCCTACCGCGGTTGATCACCATGGACATGCCCATCAGGGCCTTGCCCGGCAGGGCGTCCAGCACGAGTAGTGCGTCGTTCAGCGCCACGTCATAATTGCGGGTCACGCCCGTTACCATGCCGTCCGCGTCACCATTCTTTAGCATGCAACAGCCAAAGATGTTGCGGTCCTGGTTCACCAGACGCTGGACATCTCGCTTCAGGTAGCCATCGCGCTGCAGGCGGGAATACAGGAGATCGGTATAGATCGGATTGTTGTCAGACAGGCGTGCATTGATGATTTCCAGCGTACCGGCCGGCACACCCATTTGCTCCATCATCCGTTCAACCTGGGCTTCGCGGCCGATCAGGATCGGATGGCCGAGTCCCTGGTTCTTGAAGCTGAAGGCGGCGCGCACGACGGCGGGTTCTTCGCCCTCGGCGAATACGATGCGACGCTGGACATCCTTGGCGCGGGCCTGAACGCCCTGAAGGAAAGCCGCAGCCGGATCGGCCCGTCGCACCAGTGAGGCGCGATAGGCATCCATGTCAGCGATTGGAATGCGCGCGACGCCCGTATCCATCGCGGCCTGTGCCACGAAAGGCGGAATGAAGCTGATGAGGCGCGGGTCAAATGGGCTGGGAATGATATAGTCGCGGCCGAAGCTGGGGCGCGCGCCGTGATAGGCAGCGGCCACTTCGTCCGGCACGTCCTCGCGGGCAAGTTCCGCCAGCGCCTGGGCCGCAGCCACCTTCATTTCCTCATTGATGCCCCGTGCGCGCACGTCCAGCGCACCGCGGAAGATATAGGGGAAGCCCAACACATTATTGACCTGGTTGGGATAGTCCGAACGGCCCGTCGCGATGATCGCATCGTCACGCACAGACTTGATGTCTTCCGGCGTGATTTCCGGGTCCGGGTTTGCCATGGCGAAGATGATCGGGTTCTTGGCCATGGATTTGACCATGGCTTTCGAAATGGCGCCCTTGGCCGAGAGACCGAGGACACAGTCGACGCCCTCCATGGCTTCGCTCAGTGTACGCTTAGACGTCTTGACGGCGAAGGCGGACTTGAACTGGTCCATACGCTCGGTGCGGCCTTCATAGACAACGCCGATAGAGTCACACATCAGGATGTTCTCTGCCTTGACGCCGAGATGGCAGATCAGGCCCGCCACGGACAGGCCCGCCGCGCCGGCGCCCGAGACGGCCACGGTTAGGTCTTTCAGCTCGCGCCCGGTGATGTGGCAGGCATTGATAATGCCTGCGGCAGCGATGATTGCGGTGCCGTGCTGGTCATCATGGAACACCGGAATGTCGAGTTCTTCGCGCAGGCGGCTTTCGATAATGAAGCAGTCTGGCGAACCAATATCCTCGAGGTTGATGCCACCCCAGGTGTCGCCGATATTGCGGACAGTGCGGATGAAATCCTCCACGTCTGTCGTATTCACTTCGATATCGACACTGTCGATGTCGGCAAAACGCTTGAACAGGACGCACTTGCCTTCCATCACCGGCTTGGACGCCATCGGGCCGAGATTTCCGAGCCCGAGAATCGCCGTACCGTTCGTAATCACTGCAACCATGTTGCCCTTCGACGTGTAATCATACGCCTTGTCCGCATCCTCGGCGATGGCCAGGACAGGAATTGCGACGCCCGGGCTGTAGGCCAGTGACAGATCACGCTGCGTGCCCATGGGCTTTGTCGGCGCCATGGAAATCTTGCCCGGAGTCGGCTTTGAATGGAAATCGAGCGCTTCCTGGTCAGTGAAGCTTGGGCGCTTGGTTGTCATGGGAAAGGGTGGTCCGATGCTAACGAGTGAAAGGGTGGCTAGCGGTTGACCCTATGCCTCGCCGCCGAGCGTGCCAACCGCAAATATGGTCCATGTCGTCGCTGTTTCTGGCTATTTTATGGCGAGCGACAGCGTGAACGCTTTGCGAATCTGCAGCCGAGGCGCTAGCGTCCGCCTCCATGGCCGATACTGCGATTCCCTCGAAAAAGGTTGCCGTGAAAGGCAACGAGCCGACGCCGTTCATGGTGCAATATCTCGGCATCAAGGCGCGCCACCCCGACGCGCTGCTTTTCTTCAGGATGGGAGACTTTTACGAGCTCTTCTTCGACGATGCCGTCGAAGCGTCCCGAATCCTCGACATTACGCTGACGTCGCGCGGCGAGCATGATGGCAAGCCCATCCCGATGGCCGGTGTTCCCTATCACGCGGCTGAAGGCTACCTCGCCCGCCTTATCAAATCCGGTGCGCGCGTAGCGGTATGCGAGCAGACGGAGAGCCCGGCCGAAGCGAAGAAGCGCGGGTCGAAATCCATCGTCAATCGCGACATCGTCCGGATCGTCACGCCGGGCACATTGACCGAGGATTCCCTGTTGCCAGCGCGGCAGGGCCAGGCCCTCGCTGCGGTCGCGCTGGCCAATGGCGGCGCCGATGCAGCGATTGCGGTGTGCGACGTGTCGACGGGGCGCTTCGATGTCGCGCCGGTCGCCCCGGGCGCATTGGCTGATGCCTTGCTTGGCTGGCCGCTTCGCGAACTGCTTGTCAGCGCGACAGATATGGACCGTCCGGCAATCGCTGCGGTCGTATCCGCCGCGAGTGCGCCAGTGACCGAACGGCCGGCCCGGGCCGCGACACCGAAAACAGGCGAAGCCCTGCTCAAGCAGACATTCGAGGTCGCGGCGCTCGAGGCCTTCGGGGATTTCTCCAAGGCTGAGCTCTCGGCCATCGGCCTGCTGCTCGACTATGTGCTGCTCACACAGGCCGGCGCCGATATCCGCCTCGACCCACCCCAGCGCCCGCCCGCCAGCGGGCATCTCGCGATTGACCCGGCGACCCGCGCCAGCCTCGAAATCGACCGCGCGATGAACGGCGCGCGCGACGGTTCGCTCCTTGCCACCATCGACCGCACCGTTACCGCCCCCGGGGCCCGCCTGTTGGCCACCCACCTGTCACGCCCGTCGCTCGACCGCAGCGAAATCGAGTCCCGACTCGAAGCTGTGGCCTGGCTCGTTGAGGATAAGGATGTTCTGGACGCGCTTCGCCGTCGTCTGAAGGCGGCACCTGACCTCGAACGCGCCCGCACGCGGCTTCGGCTCGGACGGGGCGGGCCGCGTGACCTGCAGGCCATCGGGCGCGCCTTGTCGGCGGGCGATGCCGCCGCACGCGAACTTGCCACTGTTGAGGGCGGCGTCCCGGCGCGCCTGGAGGCGGCCATAAGGGTGCTTTTGCTGGCGAATACGCCTGACCTCAAGGCATTCGCCTCGGACCTGGCGCAGGCCCTGAATGACAGCCTTCCCATGCTGGCCCGCGACGGCGGGTTCATCGCGCCCGGATGGGACAGTGCGCTCGATGATGCGCGCGGCTTGCGGGATGACAGTCGCCGCATAATCGCCGAATTGCAGGCGCGCTACGCGAGTGAGACCGGCATCTCCGCGTTGAAGATCAAGTTCAACAATGTGCTCGGCTATTTCATCGACGTCCCGGCCCGGCATGGCGATGCCCTGATGGCGCCGCCGCTGTCGGAGACGTTCATCCACCGTCAGACCCTGGCCGGGAATGTCCGCTTTTCGACGCGTGAACTGTCCGACCTTGCGGGCCGCATTTCGCGTGCCGAACAAGAAGCAAAGGCGCGTGAAGGTGAATTGTTCAACGGGTTCTGCGCTGGCGTTGACGCGCTCAATGAAACACTCGCGACATCTGCCCACGCGATTGCCGACCTTGATGTCGCCGGGGCCAATGCTGCCTGGGCGATCGAAATTGACGCTGTCAGGCCCGAGCTTGCCGACACGCCTGTATTCGAGGCCAGAGGCCTTTGCCATCCGGTCGTCGAAGCGGCGCTGAAACGCGATGGCAAAGGCTTCACCGCGAACGACTTGAACCTTGATGCGGGTGGGGAAGGGCGCGCGCGGCTCCTGCTCGTTACCGGTCCGAACATGGCGGGCAAATCGACCTATTTGCGGCAGGCCGCCCTGGCAGTCATCATGGCACAGGCGGGCTGCTTCGTGCCGGCCAAGTCGATCCGGCTCGGCCTGGCTGACCGGGTATTTTCACGCGTCGGCGCCTCGGACGATCTTGCCCGGGGGCGGTCGACCTTCATGGTCGAGATGGTCGAGACGGCCGCGATCCTGACGCAGGCGACGCCCGCGAGTTTCGTCATCCTTGATGAAGTGGGACGTGGAACGTCTACGTACGATGGCCTTGCGATCGCTTGGGCCGCCGTTGAACACCTGCACGGCGTCAATGCCTGCCGCGCCCTGTTTGCCACCCATTATCATGAGCTCACGCAGCTGGCAGAAGACTTGCCGGGCGCAGCCAATGCGTCCCTGCGTGCCCGTGAATGGAAGAACGATCTCGTTTTCCTGCACGAGATGCAGCTCGGCCCGGCCGACCGGTCTTACGGCGTTCAGGTCGCGCGTCTTGCCGGCTTGCCGAAGCGTGCTGTGGCGCGCGCAGCGCAGATTCTCAAGCGGCTCGAGGCCGATCCGAAAACGGCCGACAACCTTCCTCTGTTCGCGGCAGTGTTGGGGTCGGCACAGGAATCTGGCACCGACGACGCGCCCTCAGTTTCCTCCCGGCTTGATCAAATACTCGACGATGTCGACCCCGACGCCCTGACGCCGCGCGAAGCACTGGATATTGTTTATCGCCTGAAAGCGGAATCAAAAAAATCCTGATTCATTCGCAAATTTGTTGGACGCCTATGATGATGAGATTAGTGTCATCGTCAGGTCGCTGGCTCCAGGCCGTCGGCTGACAATCCGGGATGAAGCGCATCCAAGAAAAGCGCTCACCCCTCGTGGACGTCAAAAACCGGAGGCACAACCATGATTGGCAAGGCAGGAAATATCACCGAAGTCACGCTTTCCCGCGCACAGATCCGCCTTGAATTGGAGAGCGCTCGAAAGACCGTCGATCGCCTCGCCCGCACAATTCAGCTGGTCGGTGATGCAGGCGTGGCTGATTCGGAAACGTCCAACGAGTTGGACGTCCATCTTGGCGCCGCCTATGCCGCTGCCCATCGGTGGCTGCTGGAATCGCGTCTGCAGGCGGCCGGGACCGGCATCGGCGTCGTGCCCTGAGCGCCCTTCAGGACGACTGGTTCAATTCGAGCGCTTGCAGCACGCGGACAGCGGTCTGCAGGTCGTCGGCGTCGCCGAGCTGGTCGATGAGCTTTTTCGCATCGCGCCTAAGGTCTTTGATCCGGAGACGCGTCTCGGCCACAGGCGATTTCTTGCCGAACGGCTCGAACGGTTCGTAGAAAAAGTTGATTGGTTTTTTCAGCGCGATGGCCACTTCGCGAAGCCGTCCGGCCGACATGCGGCTGTGACCGGCTTCGTATTTCTGGATTTGCTGGAATGTTACGCCGAGGAGTTGGGCGAGCCCATCCTGCGTGAGCCCCATTTCGCGACGCCCTTGGCGAAGCTGCTGACCAACGAAACGATCTGCATCGGTTGGCTTTCTGGCATCGTGGCCAGCATGTTTGGCTGCTTTCAACATAATAAATCCAACTACTCTGTATATGCTATCCAAAACAAGCAGATTGCGCAGGTGTTTGGACGGATTCAGTATGTATCACTGCAAAAAGATCGAAAACTCCCTCCTGACAAGGAGGGTTCCGCTAGGGAAGAGCAGCTATTCTGCTGCGTCGATTGCCCCGCCAAGGGCGAGATAGAGCGCGATTCGCGATTCGGTTTCGGCGCGCCGTAGTGCGAGAAGTGTGCGGTCCGCCTGAAAACTACGTTGCCGGAATGTCAGCACATCGAGCAGATCGATAGCGCCTTCCTTGTATTGGATTTCAGCGAGTTGCAGCGTTTCGCGCGCATTTCTGGCGGCCGTCTCCACAAAGCCCGCACGGTTTCGCAAGGTTGCGACATCGTCCAGGCGGCCTTCGACATCTGCATAAGCGTCCAGGACGCTTGCGCCATAATTGGCCAGCGCGATTTTGCCGCCGGCCTCTGCGGCGTCGATCCGCGCGTCCGTCAGGCCGCCGTCAAACAGCGTGTCGGCCAGCCGGATTCCAAGCGAGAGGGCAAGCGCCGCCGGGTCCAGCGCATCGCCCAGAGTGTCTGTTGCACTCGAGACGCCGCCTGATAGCGACAGGCTGGGCCAGCGCCCGCCGCGGACGGCGTCTGTACTGGCAAAGGCAGACCGTACGCCGGCTTCAGCGGACAGCACATCCGGGCGTCGGCGAAGCAGGTCGGCAGGGCGTCCCGCAAGAATGATATCCTCGATTTCGGGCAGTGTATCCGGCACGGTCATCGTGCCTGATGGATAGCGACCGAGCAGGACTTCCAACCCGCGGATCGCACTGCGCTGTAAAGCAAGCGCCAGTTCCAGTGAATCGCGTGCACTGGCCACGTCTGACTCGGCGAGCACCTGCTCGCGGCGGTCGGCCGCGCCGAGATCGTAGCGCACATTCACGATCCGCACGGTCTCCACCTGAGCGGCAAGCGTGGCGCGCGACAGTTCAACCTGATGGCCCGCATCGATCGCAACCGCATAGGCGCGCGCGACACTGGCAGCGATGGACTCTCGGCTGGCACGATAAACGGCCCGGGCGCTTTGGAGGTCGAATTCCGACGCCAGGATATCCGACCGGATCGCGCCCCACAGGTCGGCTTCCCAACTCGCATCGAGACTCGCGCTATAGCGCTCTGCGAGGTCGAAATCCTCGAAGTCGGACGATCCGCTGGCGCCTGCGCCCGCACTGATGCTTGGCAACAGGCCTGACCGGGACTGGCGCAGGAAGGCTTCGGAGCGCCGCACGCTTTCCGCGCTCGCTCGCAGGCTCGGATTGGCGGCGAGCGCTTCACTCATCAACGCGAGCAATGTTTCGTCATGAATGATACCGGCCCAATTTGCGGCGATTTCGCTGTCCGTTTCAGGACCGAATGCCCAGGCATCCGGCGCACTCAGTGCACCCTGCTCCTGCGTGATCAAAGCCTGTGGCGACTGCCGGGCAATCGTTGACGCGCAGGCCGGTACAATCGTCGCCAACAGGACCAGTGCGAGGGCAGGGGTTGTCTTATTCATGTCTGAGAGCCTCGATGGGGTTGAGTCGCGCCGCCTGCCGGGCGGGAAAGAATCCGAAGAACAGGCCGATCAGTGCCGACGCGCCAATGGCTATGATTGCAATGCGCGGGGAAATCTCAACAGGAAACTCCCCGAGTTTGGCTGCAAGGTTCGCGGCGCCCACGCCGAGGGCAGACCCGATCAGCCCGCCAAGCAGGCACAGGGCGAGCGCTTCGGCGAGAAATTGCCCGAGAATGTCGATTCCGCGTGCACCGACGGCCATCCGCAATCCGATCTCCCGTGTGCGCTCTGTCACCGATACGAGCATGATATTCATCACGCCCACGCCGCCTACGATCAGCGAGACCGCCGCAGTGAAAGCGAGCAGCACGCCGAACGTTGCCTGCGTGCTCGAGCGGGCGCGAATGAAGTCGGCAATATTGAACACGCGGAAATCGTCGGCGCCACCGGGCGGAATGCGCCGGATTTCGCGGAGGCGATCTTCCAGCTGTTCCTGCGCGCGCGTCATGTCATAGCCGTCTGCGATGCCGACTTCCATGCCGGTCACGTATTTGGCCACGGTCGGGTTGCCCCCGGTGATCCGGTTGCGGGCGGTGTTGATGGGAACGATGATCACGTCGTCCCGGTCGCCGCCGGGGCCGGCGGATGCGCCGCGGGACTCCAACACGCCGATGATTTCCAGCGGCACATTGTTCGCCCGGATCGTCTGGCCGACGGGATTGGTGCCTTCAAACAGGTTGTCGGCCACCGTCTTTCCGATAATCGCGACCGCTGCGCCGGAACTCACTTCGCGGTCATCGAAAAACCGCCCTTCAGCTGCGCTCAGCGACTGGGTGATGAAATAGTCCGTATTGGTCCCGTACAGACTGGTCGACCAGTTGTCCTGGCCGGAGATGACGGTGACAGAGCCTGAATTGCGGGCCGCGACGGCCGTGACGAACGGTTCCTGCCGGATCAGTTCGATGTCGGCATCCGTGAAGGGCTGGTCCGACGACGCGCCGCCCGAGCGTGGCCCGCGCCGGGATGCTCCGGGATAGATGGTCAGGTTGCTCGCGCCCAGGCTGGCGATCTGTTCGTCCACCTGCTTGGCCGCCCCTTCGCTGATCGCCATCATGGCCATCACCGAAGCAACGCCGATCATGATGCCCAGCATCGTGAGGAAACTGCGCAAGGGATTGGAAATCAGGGCCTCGATTGCCGATTGCAGGGCGACACGGATTTTCATGCGCTTTTCCTTTCATCGCGTTCGACTTCACCGTCGCGGAAATGGATCTGGCGCGACGCATAGGCAGCGACTTCCGGTTCATGCGTCACCAGGATCACCGTGATGCCCTCTGACGAGAGCCCTGTTAGCAGGTCCATGATTCCTTCTGATGTCTTTGTATCCAGCGCACCGGTCGGCTCGTCCGCCAGCAGGATTGACGGTCGCCCCGCCAGGGCCCGGGCAATCGCCACGCGCTGTTGCTGGCCGCCCGACAATTGCATCGGCCGGTGATCCATCCGGTCTCCCAATCCCACCATTTCCAGGCATTCACGGGCCCGCGCGGCCGGGTCTTCGATCGGTTTCCGGGAATAGAGCAGGGGCAGTTTTACATTGGCGAGCGCGGTAGCCCTGTGCAGCAGGTTGAACTGCTGGAAGACAAAACCGATTGTCTCATTCCTGAGGTCGGCCAGTTCGTCACGGTTCAATTGCGATAGAGGCCTGCCCTTGATCGTCAGTTCGCCACTGGTTGGCACGTCCAGTGCGCCGATCAGGTTCATCAAGGTCGATTTGCCCGAACCGGACGGCCCCATGATGGCGGTCATTTCGCCGTCGAGGAAATCGAGGTTCACGCCGCGCAAGGCAAAAACATCCTGCGTGCCCATCCGGTACACCTTGGTCAGTTCCCGGCAGGTTATGATGGGTGTTGCCGCGCTCGGCATGTCTATTTGTCCGTCGCGGCGAGTGTCAGTCGCGTGACAAATACGTCGCCTTCGTCGGCGCCGTGCAGGATTTCGATGTTTTGTCCATCAGTCAGTCCAACCGATATCGAGACCGTTTTCAGTGTGCCGTCGCCAACAGGTTGGTATAGCTCGATCCGGCGTTGGGATTCGCGTTCATTGATCGTCTTCTGTACAACGGCGAGTTCCTCCCGGGTGAGATTGTCGCGCAGCACCTTGTCCATGCGGGACTGGATTCGTGCGCGCATGACAGACCGTTCGAACGTCGCGCCAGCCTCTCCCATGCTCTCGCGGACCTTTTCCATTTCAGCTGTCATTTCAGCCAGGATCTTCTCCTTGCGGGCCGCGTCCATATCGAGCCCGACGAGCAGGGCTTCACCAGGATTGCCCCCCGCACCCGCTGGTCGCGCGTTGCGCCGCTCCTGTGTGTTCTCGCCCGCTTCGCCCGACACAACGGTAATGCCCTCGCTCGGCGGCCGGAACCGCACCGCCGATTCCACCAGGCGCAGCACGCCCTCGCGCTTCTCGGCGGTTATTTCTACATTGGCCGTCATACCCGGAAGCAGGCGGCCCGACCGGTTTTCCGCCGCGATCACGACCGTGTAGGTCACGACATTCGACAGGGTTTCGGATGCCAATCGCACCTGTTCCACGGTGCCCTGGAAGGTCTCATTCGGATAGGCGTCCACCTTGAACGTGGCCGGGTCGCCGGCATCGATCCTGCCAATGTCGGATTCAACCACGGCGGCATCGATGCGGATGTCCTCGAGGTTTTGCGCGATCTGGAACAGGATCGGCGCGGAGAAGGACGCGGCAACCGTCTGGCCGACATCGACCGAGCGTTCGATCACGACGCCGTCGATGGGAGAGCGAATGATGGTACGATCAAGATCAAGTTGCGCCGTTTGCAGCGAGGCCTGACGCTGATTCAATGTCGCCTGCGACGAGCGAAGCTGGGCGCGCGAAACATCCAGAGTCGCCTTGGCCACGGCAAGGGCCCGCTCGGCATCTTCCAGCGAAAACTGCGCGATGGCGTCCTGTTCATACAGCGCCTTCACACGGTTGAAGTCCTTCTCGGTCTGGGCGAAGCTCGCCTCGGCCGATGCGATATTGGCCCGCTGGACGTCCAGGCTCGCCCGCGCGCTGGCAATATCCGCCTGCGCTGAAGCCACCCGACTCTCGAACGTTTGCGGGTCGATCCGCGCGATGATATCGCCTTCCTTCACCTCGGAATTATAGTCGGCGTTCAGTTCCACGATCTGGCCGGAAACCTGCGAGCCGACTTCGACCGTCGTCAGCGCCCGAACAGCGCCTGAGGCCGTGACCAGCCGGGCCACATCACCGCGTTCAACCGCCGCTGTCTCCAGCGTGAAATCCCCCGGCCTCGTATCGCCGGAACCGCGCAGGAACAGGGCCCAGAAGACAATCAGCACCACCAGGCCACCAAGGCCGTAGATGAGTCGTCGGTCAATTTTGCGGATCAAGGTAAAGCACTCGCTCTTGCGTTTGGGTCGAAGCCTCACCCGACCGGCGCGCATATCAGCGGCAGGACGAGTACGAAATCAATGTGGAGCGTTGCAACGCGCCTGCCAGATCAAACGTCCGTGGCGTGCAATTCCGTCATCTCCAGCTGCAAATACAGGCACAGGGCACGGAAAATCAGTTTGAAAGAGCCTGTTGGCCTATTTTTTGGGGTCGAGGCGGATGATGTCGTCATCCGCTGCGCCAGCCTCGGCGGCGGGAAGTCCATCAAGCACTGCGGTGTCTTCCGCAAGATCGAGATTGAACGCCGGATCTCCGCCGAAATCGCCGCCACCAAGCGCGCCGGACCCTATCAGCCGCGACTCGCCCGTATCGCCGCCCAGGTTCAGGTTGAAGCTGCCGGTCGACGCCCCCGTGTCAGCCGTCGGGCTCGGTAGCGAGAGGTTGAGCGTGCCCACTGTCGTATTGTCGGCTGAAACCGTCTGGATATCCGCCGCGTCGGTATCCGCAGCCTGTGAACAGGCGACGCCGGCAAAGGCAAGCGAGGCGAGGGCGAAAGCAGTGATCGATTTCATGTTCATGCACCTGATCTTGCAGCGGCCATCAGCGGTCCGCAAGCTTCTGTTGCACAACGTCCCAGAAAATGGCGGCGGTATCAATGCCGGACAGGGCCTTGATGGCCTGGACGCCGGTTGGAGACGTGACGTTGACCTCGGTCAGGCGCCCGCCGATCACGTCGATTCCGGTCAGGACCAGCCCGCGGCGCTTCAGTTCCGGGCCGATAATATCGCAGATCCTGCGGTCAGCATCGCTGAGGGCCGACTTTTCCGCCGTTCCGCCGACCACGAGGTTTGACCGCACCTGGCCAGCCTGGGGCCGCCGGTTGATGGCGCCAACAGGCTCACCATCGACCAGCATGATTCGCTTGTCGCCTTCGCTGACCGCCGGAAGGAAGGCCTGAACCATGACGGGTTCGCGCGACCGAGTGAAGAAGACTTCCAGCAGCGAGTCCATATTGGAATCGTCTGGCTTCAGCCGGAACACGCCGGCGCCGCCATGACCGTACAGCGGCTTGATAATGATATCCTTGTGCGTCGCGCGGAACGCCAGGATGTCCCGCACGTCACGCGACACGAGCGTTGGCGGCATGATCTCGGGATAGAGCAGGGGGAAGATCTTTTCCGGGCTGGACCGGACGCCTTCCGGATCGTTGACCACAAGGGTCTCGCCGGAAATCAGTTCCAGCAGGTGGCAAGCAGTGATGTAGCTCATGTCGAAGGGCGGATCCTGCCGCATCAGGATCACATCGAGGTCCTTGGCCAGGTCGAGTTTCACCGTCTCACCGAACAGGCCGGGCGTTCCCTGAACCCGCTGGACCTTTGCCGGTCGGGCCCAGGCCGTCACCCGGCCTTGTTCATAGGACATGTGATCGGGACCATAGACAAACAGTTCGGCGCCGCGTGCCTGCGCCACTTCAGCCAGCGCAAAGGTCGTATCGCCGTTAATCTTGACGTCTTCCAGCGGATCCATCTGGATCCCAACTCGCAATGTCATGAAATGCCCCCTCCCGTTTGATGCGGGCTGGGCAGTTACAGCTGCGCCGGACCGGTCAGTAGTTTACACCGAGCAGTTCCGCATCGGTCTCGGTTCCATATGTAGGGTTGGGCGTGGGATTGTAAGAGGGGGCGGCCTGCGTTGTCGGCTCGGCTGGCCGTTCGATGGGCTCCCGGATGCGGACATAGGATACGACCTGCTTCACACCACCGACAACGCTCGCTTCATGCGCGGCGCGTTTCAGTTCATCAGCGGTGCGCGCGGTCCCCATCAGGTAAACGACGCGGTCATAGGTCTCGATATTGTAGTTCAGGCTCTTCACCGTGCTCGAACCGATCAGGCGTGCGCGCACGCGACCTGAAATGACTTCGTCCGACACATTTGCGATGAAGCCACCGGCCGGTTCGATCTTGATCTCGTTGGCGACATCATGCGCGCGCGTTGACGTCCAGGCGATTCCCTCCGCCTCGACCCGGTCTGTGGGGTCATCGACGCGTCCGGACAACAGGACGAGCCCGCCATTCACTTCGACATCCACTTGGCCAAAACGGTTGATGCTCTCAGACAGCAGCTTCGCCTTGATTTCGCCCGACGTTGTCGTGTCATCGACCGCTTCGCCCAGTGTCTTGTCTTGCGCGGCGGCCAGGCCCACGGCTCCCAACGCGCCGACAGCTGCGACGGCGCATCCCCCCAGTGGCATTGCAAGCAGGAGGGCGGCGGCGGCGAGTCGCAGGGTCATAATGTACACTCCAATGGCAGGCGGACCGGTAATCCGTAGGATCAGACTGTTCCAGACTTAAGGCGAAATTCTGGCAGGGGGCAAGAAAAACACCGCCAGGACTGCAATTGTAACGACGTGTGCGCTCATGCGGGTTTGGGCTGGTTGTGCCACCCCATGCATGATAATGAGTAGCAGCCAATAATAGAAGGAACTGAGACCCTGACTTCCAGCGCCCCGCGGACACTGCCCGCAAAGAGTGCCACACTTGAAGACATCCGTACCGTCGCCGAGGCTCTTGCCAAGGCGCTTGAGGATGACAAGGCTGAAGACCTCCTGTTCATTGACCTGGACGGAAAATCTTCCCTCGCCGATTTCATGATCATTGCGTCAGGCCGTTCCGGCCGGCATGTCGCAGCGCTTGCAGACCATCTTTCCCACCAGGTGAAGAAGCTCACTGGCCGCCCGGCCAATGTGGAAGGCATGCCGAATGCCGACTGGGTCCTCATCGATACGGGCGACGTCATTGTCCACCTGTTCCGTCCGGAAGTGCGCGAATTCTACAATCTTGAAAAGATATGGGCTTCGGACACGAGTGCCCACCTCGCCACCCAGCACTAAGTACCGATGCGGCTGACAATTCTGTCTGTCGGTCGCCTGAAGTCGGGCGCCGAGCGCGAGCTCTTTGACGAATATGTCAAACGGGCCCTGCCGGTTGCACGCAGTCTTGGTTTTCGGGGCATCGAGGAGATTGAAGTCGCCAGCGGCGGCGGAATCGATGCGGAAGCCGAGCGGATTCTCGCGAAAATCCCGGCGGGCGCCAATGTCATTCGCCTTGATGAATTCGGTCGCAACACGCCATCAGCCGATTTTGCAGGCCAGCTCGCCCGGCTGCGTGACCAGGGCGTGCCCGATCTCGTATTCCTGATCGGGGGCGCGGAAGGGTATGGCGAATCTGTCCGTCGTGCGGCGCCCGATACGATGGCGTTCGGCGCACAGACCTGGCCACATCGCCTTGTCCGGGCGATGCTGGCCGAACAGGTCTACCGTGCCATGTCGATCCTGGCGGGCATGCCCTATCACAAGGCCTGACCGTTCGAGGTGGGAAAAAAGTAAAGAGGCTCCGAAGCGTAACGTGGGGGGACGCAGCTTCGAAGCCTCTTCGTAGACGGCCAGCGCTTGGGAGGGTTCGGTCGGGAGGGACCTGCCAGCCATCTAAGACAATATACGCATCAGGGGCGCGTTCGGTTCCAAACCGACCCATAAAAAGTTCAGCCGGCAAAAAGCGAAGGTGATGGTGCCAGGGCGAGCATCAGCAGGGCGGCCGTAAACAAGCCAAGCGTCGTAACAGATGCGATTTTCGTGATTGCGTTTGAATGGCTCATGTCAATCTCTTGTTCCGTCTATCTGCCCCCTAGATGGGGCGACCTGTCCGTGATGAACACTTTCTGAATGGAATAGGTTCCATGCAAGGCGCGTATGGGGCAATTTGGGGGCATGCGACGGCATGTGATTGATCCTGTAGCCGTGTCAGCCTAGACCGTCACCCGGGACGCAACTGACAAAAGGTGGGACGCCGCATGGTCACGGCCGCGAAGGATTTCCTGAAAATCTACTGGCCGCTTGTCCTCGTGGCATTTGCGGGCCTCGTGTTGACGCTTATGTTGATGGATCCGGCGCCGCCCAAGACCATCAGGTTTGCGGCGGGCCCTCTGGGAGGGGCTTATTATGCCTATGCCGAGCGGTACCAGCGCCTCCTCGGCGAACAGGACGTCAAGGTCACCCTGATCCAGACGGCGGGCTCCGTCGAAAACCTGCGCCTTCTGGACGAAGGCGGTGTCGATGTGGCGCTGGTCCAGGGCGGCCTGGCCACACCCGGCGATGCCGAAACACTGCGATCCCTCGGCGGTCTCTTTCATGAACCGTTCTGGGTGTTCGTGCGCGACGAGGCGGGCGTCAAGGATTTCGGCCAGTTGCGTGACCTGCGGATGGCCATCGGACCGGACGGTTCAGGAACGCGTCTCCTGGCCCTCGACCTGCAAGGTGAGTTTGATGGCGTCTGGCCTGCGGCCTCCCGCAACAGCCTGACGGGAACTGCAGCGGCCGGAGCCCTCATCGAAGGCAAACTCGACGCCGCCGCCTTCGCGGCCTCGCCGGACGCCGTCTACGTCCAGGCATTGCTGCGCGCGCCGGGCATTTCGCTCTTGCCGTTTGAACGCGCCGAGGCGCTGTCGCGGCGCCAGCCGGCGCTTGCCGCCGTGGTCCTGCTCCGCGGCGTGGTCGATATCGGCGCCGACCTGCCAGCCCATGATGTGTCCCTCGTTGCGCCTGTGGCGCAGCTCGTCGTCAAGAAGTCGCTGCATCCCGCGATCGAGGCGCTGCTGGTCGATTCCGCGTCCGCCATTCACCAGGATGGCAGCCTGTTTGCGCGGGCCGGGGCATTTCCCGATCCGGATTCCACCGACTTGCCAGTCAGCCGTCAGGTCCAGCGCTATTATGCGAACGGCCCATCCTTCCTGCGCCGGTATTTCTCGTTCGACCTGGCCAATTTCCTCGACCGGGCATGGATCCTCGCCATCCCGCTCCTGACGCTACTCTTCCCGCTGGTTCGGGTTGCGCCGCCGATCTATCGCTGGCGGGTGCGCCGCAAGATCTACATCTGGTACAAGGATTTGCGCGATCTTGAGGCGCGCGGCCGGGACATGCCGACAAAAGAGGAGCGCGCCGTCATCACCGACGAGTTGGAAGACCTGCAGGTCGAGATCGGCGAACTCGATGTGCCGCTGTCCTATACTGACGACCTCTACCGCCTCCGCAACCATGTCGAATTCGTCAAGCATCTCCTGATGAACACACGCCCGACACCGGGCCTCGGCGCCTAACCCAGCCCGGCCTGCTTCACGGCTGACGCATAGGTGCGCGACACCGGCGCGGCCTTGCCGGATTGCAGGACGAGCAAGAGTTTCCCGCCCTCACGCCGCGTATCGGCTACCCCATCCTTGGCCACCCACCACGACCGGTGCGTCTGTAGCCCGTCGGTTCCGCCGAGATCAGCCATCGCGTCGGCAAGGCGCATCAGGATCAGTTCTTCGCCAAGGCTCGTATGGACGCGCAGGTAGTGATCCTCCGACGACACGGCCCACAGGTTGGCCGAGCGGTATTTGACCGGAAGCTGCTGCATGAACCGCGCGACGACGTCTTGCGCCTCGGCAGCTTTCAGCAGGGGAGCCGCCGCCTGGGCCCGCGAGACGATGACGCCGCCCGTCACCATCACCGCGCACACCGCATAGACATACAGGTACTGCATGGGCAGCGCGCCAAGCGACACGCGGGCGCCAAGCACGAGGAAAAAGGCGATCAGCGAGGCGGTGACGGGCAGGGCGATCAGCGCCGCCGCCAGCGCCACCCGGACAATGAAATTCTGCTGCGCAAACCGCCAATCGAAGACGGCAGGAATGATCCATATCGCCGACACGCCACCGACGCTCATCGTCACGAGCCACATCACAAACCGCAAGACGGGATGCGAGCTGACATCATACACGCCGAACCAAGTGAATAGCGCTGCAAGCCCAACCAGGACAGCGGCAGGCCGCACAAACTGCTTCAGTCGCTCTGTCATTTCCGCAAAGCCCCCTGCATTTCGCGCTTCGTGAACCGTTCTGGCCGCATTTCGCGAAGGATTCCAGTCACTCCATGCAAACCCGGTGACGAGGGGAGGCGACAGGCGGCATGTTGGGGTCAACAGGAGTTCCCGATGACCGACCTCGCCCTTGCCACCCCCTCACCCCGCCCGCTGCGTACCCGTCTCAAGGCCCGCAAACATACCGTCATCTTTGCAATCGCGCTCACGGTCTATGCCGCGCTCAGCTATACGATCCTCGCATCGCCGGGACATCCGCCCCTGCAGTTCCGCCTTGATATCTCCCCGCTTCTTCGCTCGCCCTGGGTCCTCAAAGCCCACGTCACCGGTGCCCTCGCCTCCTTTGCGATCGGGTCGTTCCTATTATTGGGCGTCAAAGGCCGCCGCATGCACCGCATACTCGGCTACGGCTGGGTCGCGACGATGAGCGTCACGGCAATCAGTTCCTTCTTCCTCGTCGGCCTGAACGGCAATAATTTCAGCTTCATTCACGCCATATCGGCCTGGGCCGTTATCGTCCTGCCCATGGGCGTCGCCGCCGCGCGCCGCCACGATATCAAGGCCCATCGCAAACACATGACGGGCATGTTCGTTGGCGGCATGGCCATTGCCGGCCTGTTCAGCTTCCTGCCCGGCCGGATGATGTGGTCAATTTTCTTCGGCGTTTGACCCATTCCCGCCTTACCGCCGCAGCAGAACCCCGTTACACATGCAATATGAGGCAGTGAACGGGAGCAGGGACATGAAGCGCGCAATCCTACTGGTCGGCCTGATGGGGCTTGCAGCATGCCAGGTTTCCCGGCCCATCTCCATTCCAGGCATCACCCGTGCGCCCGACAGCGCCGAAGAGGCGCTCGAAGCCTATTACAAGACCCTCCCTGATGACTTTTATCCGCGCGCGCCCGAAGGATTGCCCTTGCCGGACACCGATCAGCCGCTCTCCCGCATTCTGGTCGCCTCGTGCCTGGACGAGGAAAAGCCAGTCGCGCCCGCGCTTGAGGAAATCGCTCGCGAAAAGGCCGACTTGCTCCTGATGATCGGCGACAATGTCTACGGCGATCGTGATGGGAGGAACTATACCGTCAATCAGGCAGAGCTCGACGAATTGCGCGAAAGCTTCAGCGATCTTGCCGCCCGGCCGGACTTTCAGGCCGTCCGCGCCGCCCATCCGATGATGGTCGCATGGGACGACCACGACATGGGGGCCAATGATGGCGGCAAGGATTTTCCCTTCCGGCGTCTGGCGGAACGCATCCACGAGCGCTTCTGGGGGCTCGAGAAGCAGGATGTCGGCGCCTGGCCGGGCACATACTATGCGCGCACGTTCGGTCCTGAAGGCCAGCGGACCCAGATCATCATGCTCGACACGCGCTTTTTCCGCACGCCGCTGATGGTGACAAACGAATGGGGCGTGAAAGGCAAGGAACGCTACATTCCCTCGACAGACGCGCATCAGGACATGCTCGGCGCAGACCAGTGGACCTGGCTTGAAAACCAGCTCCAGAAGCCGGCCGACCTGCGCCTGATCGTCTCCTCGGTCCAGGTCATGGCAACTGACGGGCATGGCTGGGAAGCCTGGTCGCGCCTGCCCAAGGAGCAGGAGCGGCTCTACGACCTGATCAATCAGACCGGCGCGAATGGCGTCGTGTTCGTCTCGGGCGACCGCCACACGGCCTTTCTTTACCGTCAGGACGCTGTGCTGCCTTATCCGGCCTATGAACTGACGGCCTCGTCGCTGAACGGCTCCTTCGCCGAAACCACCGAAGAAATGGACAGCGCCCAGATCGGCGCGGGCTACCCGCCCGAAAATTTCGGGGCCATCGATATTGATTGGTCTACTGGTACAGCGGCCTTGTCGATCAAGGCCAATGATGGTGCAACCGTTCGCGAGACTTCGGTCAAGTTCAAGTAATCAACGTGCGCCGGGTTGCCCGGCTTCGCACGTTTCCAGGTAGTTGATGTCCGACACGCGCAACGTCTTTGTCCTGATACTTTCCGTCATGATCGTCCAGATCGCTGGCGGATTGCTCAGCATGCTCACTCCGCTTGGCCTCGAGGCCATGGGGTCGGGGCCGCAGACAATCGGCGTCATCGCCGGTTTCAATGCGGCCGGCTACATGATCGGGGCCTGGTCGGCACCGCGCATGCTGGGCCAGTTCGGCAATATTCGCCTGTTCGCGGCCGCTTCAGCAATGAACGCGGTGGCTGTCCTGGCCCTGTCACTCTGGCACGATGCGGCATTCTGGGCGCTCCTTCGCGTCGCGCAGGGCATCGCCTTTGCCTACATGTTCACCAGTATCGAAAGCTGGATGGGCGAGGCCGTCCCCGACAAGTCGCGCGGCAACGTGATGGGCATCTACCATACCGGCGCCAAGCTCTCGCTGATGATCGGGCCTTTCTTCGTGGCCGGCATGTCGCCGCTCGATGGCCGGGCATACGCCTGGGCCGGCTTGTTCCTCGCCCTCGCCCTGGTCCCGGTCTGCCTGACCCGCCAGAAAGAGCCCACCCCGCCGGACCGCAAGTCCATGCCGGTCGCCGAACTCTTCCGCATCGCTCCAGCCGCCGTGATCGGCGTGCTCCTGGCCGGTGTCATCAATACGGGTACGCTGGCGCTTCTGCCCGTCTACTTTGAACGCTTTGAACTCGCGGGCGGCGGCACCGCAGCTGTCGCCATCGCGGTCGCAGCTGCCTGGCTTGGCGGCCTCGTCCTGCAATGGCCGGCCGGGGTTTTATCAGACCGGATCGAGCGCCGCCTCGTGATCGCGGGCATGTGCACCATGTCCGGCATCGCGTCGCTCCTGATCGCGGTCTTTGGCGTCGCGCTGGGCGAGATTGGTGTGATTGCGGTCCTCACAATATGGGGGGCAGGGGCCCTGTCCTTTTATGGGCTCTGTGTCGCCCATGCGATCGACCGCACACCGCGCGGCCGCGTACCGCAGGTCATGTCGGGTCTTCTGTTCGTTTGGGCCGCCGGGTCGATTGTTGGCCCGCTCATGTCGGGCTTTGCCATGCGCGTGGCCGACCGGGCTGGCCTGTTTGGCCTTGCCGGTGTCCTGTTGTTCGTCCTCGCGATTCTGATGGTTGTCAGGGTACGCCAGCGGGCCGCGCCGACCGAGGCCCAGCAGGAGGAATGGAAGCCGGTCACGCCGACCTCTCTGGCCGGCGTTGAACTCGATCCGCGCAATCCGGACGTAGAGTCCTGAGGCTGCATCCAGTATCGCGTACTCAGCCAGTTGTCGGCACGAAGAACCCTGTTATACAGCCCGCATTGTTAGCGGGGCGGCGCGCGGCCCTCCTGCACACGACACAACCATCAAGGCATTCCATATGAACATTCACGAATACCAGGCAAAAGCGGTGCTGAAATCCTTTGGCGCCCCCGTCGCTGAAGGCGTACCGGTTCTCTCCCTCGCCGACGTCCAGAAGGCGGTCGACTCGCTGCCAGGACCGCTTTGGGTCGTGAAAAGCCAGATTCACGCCGGTGGGCGCGGCAAGGGCAAATTCACTGAGGCCGAAGCGGGCGAAAAGGGCGGTGTCCGCCTTGCCTTCTCCAAGGACGACGTCCTCGCCAACGCCAAGCAGATGCTGGGTCATCATCTTGTGACCGCGCAGACCGGCGCCGCCGGCAAGCAAGTCAACCGCCTCTATATCGAAGACGGCGCGGACATTGACCGCGAACTCTATCTCTCCATCCTGGTTGATCGCGAAACCGGCAAAGTGGCTTTCGTCGTTTCGACCGAAGGCGGAATGGACATCGAGGCGGTTGCCCACGACACGCCGGAGAAGATTATGACCCTGCCGGTCGACGGCAGTGTCACTGATGCTGATTCTTCGAAACTCTGCGACGCTCTCAAGCTCGAAGGTGCCGCGCGCGCCGACGGCATGAAACTCTTCCCGATCCTCTATAAGGCCTTCACAGAGAAGGACATGGCGATGCTGGAAGTGAACCCGCTGATCGTCATGGAAGACGGCCACCTGCGCGTCCTCGACGCCAAGGTAAGCTTCGATGGCAACGCCCTGTTCCGTCACCCGGACATCATGGAACTGCGCGACAAGACCGAGGAAGACGAAAAGGAAATCGAGGCCTCTGAATGGGACCTCGCCTATATCGCCCTCGAAGGCACGATTGGCTGCATGGTCAACGGCGCCGGCCTAGCCATGGCGACCATGGACATCATCAAGCTCTACGGCGAAGAGCCGGCCAACTTCTGCGATGTCGGCGGCGGCGCCGGCAAGGAGAAGGTGGCAGCCGCCTTCAAGATCATCATGAAGGACCCCAACGTGAAGGGCATCCTGGTCAACATCTTCGGCGGCATCATGAAATGTGACGTCATTGCCGAAGGCGTGATCGCGGCGGTCAAGGAAACCAATCTCTCCGTGCCGCTGGTCGTCCGCCTCGAAGGCACCAATGTCGACCTCGGCAAGAAGATCATTGCCGACTCCGGTCTCAACGTCATCTCCGCCGACGATCTCGACGACGCGGCCCAGAAAATTGTCAACGCGGTTCGCGGCTAAGGAATATTCATGTCCATTCTTATCGATAACAACACCAAGATCATCACCCAGGGCATGACCGGCAATACCGGTTCGTTCCACACCAACCAGGCGCTGGCCTATTACGGCACCAAGATGGTCGGCGGTATCCACCCCAAGAAGGGCGGAACCATGTGGGCGGCCGATAACGGCACCGAACTGCCGATCTTCTCGACCGTCGCTGAAGGCAAGGCCAAGACCGGCGCCACCGCGTCCGTCGTCTACGTCCCGCCAGCCGGTGCAGCGGCTGCCATCGAGGAAGCCATGGACGCGGAAATCCCGCTCATCGTCTGCATCACCGAAGGCGTTCCCGTGCTCGACATGGTCCGCGTCAAGGCCAAGCTCGACAAGTCCAAGTCACGCCTGATCGGGCCGAACTGCCCGGGCGTCATCACGGCGAACGAGTGCAAGATCGGCATCATGCCGGGCTCCATCTTCAAGAAGGGCAATGTCGGCATCGTCTCGCGCTCCGGCACGCTGACCTATGAAGCCGTGTTCCAGACCACGCAGGCGGGTCTCGGCCAGACAACGGCTGTCGGCATCGGCGGCGATCCGGTCAAAGGCACCGAATTCATCGACATGCTGGAAATGTTCCTTGCCGATGACGAAACAAAGTCCATCATCATGATCGGTGAGATCGGCGGCGGCGCAGAAGAAGAGGCCGCCCAGTTCCTCATCGACGAGGCCAAGAAAGGCCGCAAGAAACCGATGGTCGGCTTTATCGCCGGTCGCACGGCACCCAAGGGCCGCACAATGGGCCATGCCGGTGCCATCGTGTCCGGTGGCAAGGGCGATGCAGAAAGCAAGATTGCTGCGATGGAGGCCGCGGGTATCCGCGTGTCGCCATCACCCGCTCGCCTGGGGACGACCCTGGTCGAGTTGCTGAAGGGCTAAGTCGCCCGACATCGAGAAAGCCAGGGCGGCCGCAAGGCCCGTCTGGCGAGGCCAGAGTCTGTCCGCGTCGGCCGTCCTGCAAAAAGTTCCTGACGATAGGAACTAGGCAATATATCGTTCCTATATATCGGGGAGCGATTTGGTCCAGAGGACGGATGATACATGGCAGACGATGGCAGCCCGGTGAATGGCGCACGCAGCAAGGGCAATGCCGCGATGCTCGACACGGCATTCCTTTATGGCGGTTCGGCCCAGTGGCTCGAGCAGATGCAGGCGACCTATGCCCGCGACCCGTCGCTCGTGCCGGAAAGCTGGCGCGAATTTTTTGCCGAGCTGGATGAAGAGTCTGGCAGCGCTGCGGCCAATGCGGCCGGTGCCAGCTGGAAGCGCGGCGACTGGCCGCTGCAGAAAAAGGGCGACGACGTCGCGGCCTTCGACGGCAACTGGGCCGCCGTCGATCCGAAGCTCGAAAAGAAGATCAAGTCCGACAAGTCGGGCGCCACGGAAGCCGACCTCGCTCAGGCGGTGAAGGATTCCATCCGCGCGATCATGATGATCCGCGCCTTCCGGATGCGCGGCCACCTAGCGGCCAAGCTTGATCCGCTGGGCATCGAGGATTTTGGCGACCAGCCCGAACTCAACCCGGGCACCTACGGCTTTGAATCTGCCGACATGGACCGGCGCATCTTCATCGACGGTTATCTCGGCCTCGACTATGCCAATGTCACCGAAATGCTGGATATCCTCCGGCGCACCTATTGCTCGACCATCGGCATCGAGTTCATGCACATTTCCGATCCACTCGAGAAAGCCTGGCTGCAGGAGCGCATCGAAGGCCCGGACAAGGGCATCGCCTTCACTACGGCCGGCAAGAAAGCGATCCTCGCCAAGCTGATCGAGGCAGAAACGTTTGAGCGCTTCCTGCACAAGCGCTATCCCGGCACCAAGCGCTTCGGCCTTGATGGCGGCGAGGCGGCCGTGCCGGCGCTGGAACAGATCATCAAGCGCGGCGGCGCACTCGGCGTCGAGGAAATCGTCGTCGGCATGTCCCACCGAGGGCGCCTCAACATGCTCGCAGCGGTCATGGGCAAGCCTTATGAGCAGATCTTCTTCGAATTCCAGGGCGGCAATACGCAAGGCGCCGAACAGTTCGGCTCCGGTGATGTGAAATATCACCTTGGCGCCTCGTCCGACCGCGTATTTGACGGCAATGAAGTTCACCTCTCGATGAACGCTAACCCGTCACACCTTGAAGCCGTTGACCCGGTCGTGCTCGGCAAGTCGCGCTCGAAGCAGGAAATGCTGCACCGGGAAACCGGCACGCTCAATCGCACAAAAGTGTTGCCGTTGCTGCTGCACGGCGACGCTGCCTTTGCGGGGCAGGGGGTCGTGGCCGAATGTTTCGCGCTGTCGGGCCTGTCCGGCTACCGTACCGGCGGGACGATCCACTTCATCGTCAATAACCAGATCGGCTTTACCACCAGCCCGCTATATTTGCGGTCCTCGCCCTATCCGTCGGATGTGGCACTGATGGTCCAGGCGCCGATCTTCCATGTCAACGGCGATGATCCGGAAGCGGTGACCTATGCGGCCAAGGTCGCGACAGAGTTCCGCCAGAAATTCTCGAAAGATGTCGTCATCGACATGTTCTGCTACCGCCGCTTCGGGCACAATGAGGGCGACGAGCCCATGTTCACGCAGCCGGTCATGTACAATGAGATCAAGGCGCACCCGTCGACGCGCGAACTCTACGGCCAGCGGCTCGTCGCCGAAGGCGTCCTGACGGCCGAAGATGTCGAAAAGCAGGTCACGGATTTCGAGACTTATCTCGACAAGGAATTCGAGGCGAGCAAGAAATTCAAGGCCAAGAAAGCCGACTGGCTGGACGGAGAATGGAAAGGCCTCGGCCTGCCCGAAGACGACGAGCGTCGCGGCAAGACGGGCGTCGCCAAGAAGCGGCTGCAACAGCTTGGCCAGTCGATCACGACCGTTCCGGACAATATCGAGATTCACAAGACGCTCGCCCGCGTCATCGATGGCCGCGCCACCGCCATTTCCAAGGGTGAGGGCCTCGACTGGGCCACCGCAGAGCATCTCGCCTTCGGCACATTGCTGGAAGAGGGCTTCCCGGTCCGTCTGTCCGGTCAGGATGTCGGCCGGGGCACGTTCTCACAGCGTCACAGCCATTTCATCGACCAGACGTCGGGTGAACGTTACACGCCGCTCAACCATATCAACGACAAGCAGGCGAATTACGAAGTCATCGACTCTCTGCTCTCGGAAGAAGCCGTGCTTGGCTATGAGTACGGCTATTCGCTCGCCGACCCGAACACGCTGACCCTGTGGGAAGCCCAGTTCGGCGACTTCGCCAACGGCGCGCAGGTCTTCTTCGACCAGTTCATTTCCTCGGCCGAGCGCAAATGGCTGCGCATGAGCGGTCTCGTCTGCCTGCTGCCGCATGGCTATGAGGGACAGGGGCCGGAACACTCCTCCGCCCGCCTCGAACGTTTCCTGCAGATGTGTGCCGAAGACAATATGCAGGTCTGCAACCTGACGACCCCGGCAAACTACTTCCACGCCATCCGCCGCCAGATCCACCGCGACTTCCGCAAGCCGCTGATCATCATGACACCGAAATCACTGCTGCGTCACAAGCTGGCGACCTCCTCGCTCGACGACATGACGACCAAGTCCTCGTTTCACCGTATCCTGTGGGACGATGCTGAGACGCCGGGCCGCGAAGGCAAGATCAAGCTGGTGAATGACAACAAGATCCGCCGCGTCGTGATGTGTTCGGGCAAGGTCTATTACGACCTGCTGGAAGCGCGCGAAGAGGCCGGCATCGACGATGTCTACCTGATGCGGTTCGAGCAGTTCTATCCCGTACCGCGCCGCTCGATCATGACCGAGCTGAAGCGCTTCAAGGGCGCGGAACTGGTCTGGTGCCAGGAAGAGCCTCGCAACATGGGTGGCTGGACCTTCATCCGTGACGAGATCGAATGGTGCGCGACGCAGATCGACGCGAAATCGCCACGCCCGCGCTATGCTGGCCGTCCGCCGTCTGCCGCAACAGCGACTGGCCTGATGTCCAAGCACAAGGCCGAAATGGCCGCCTTCCTCAACGCCGCCCTCGGGCCGGACCCGGTCGACGACAAGATTGTCGCGGTCTGATCCTTCTTTTCCGGAATTTGCCAATATGGACCTTGCATCATGACCGATATCTCAGTTCCCACACTTGGCGAAAGCGTCACCGAAGCTACCGTCGGACAATGGATGAAAGCCGCCGGCGACAGCGTCAAACGCGACGACGTGCTCGTTGAACTCGAGACCGACAAGGTCTCGGTCGAAGTCTCAGCATCGGAAGACGGTGTCCTCTCTGAAATCATCGCCAATGTCGGCGATACAGTGGAAATCGGCGCGCTGCTCGGTCGCCTCAATGCCGGTAACGGCGCAGCCAAGGCAGCACCTGCCAAGGCCGAAGCCGCGCCTGCCAAGGAAACCAGGGCCGCTCCGGCGCCTGCAGCGTCCGGCGGCAAGCTCACAGACGTTGCCGCGCCGACCATGGGCGAAAGCGTCGCCGAGGGCACGCTCTCGACCTTCCTCAAAAAGGTCGGCGACAGCGTCAAGAAAGACGAGACTATTGCCGAGATCGAAACCGACAAGGTAGCCCTTGAGGTGCCTGCGCCGACCGACGGCGTGATCGCGGAACTGGTTGTGTCCGAAGGCGACAGCGTCACACCGGGCGCCGTTATTGCCCGCATCAGTGCCGGTGGCGCTGCATCCGCTCCCGCAGCCACCCCGGCGTCTCCCGCGCCTGCCGCCGCCGCCGCTTCCAGCAGCGCCGTCGCGCCTTCGGTACGTCGCATCTCGACCGAAGCCGGTGTCGACCCCGCGAACATCCCCGGTACGGGCCGAGATGGCCGTGCGACCAAAGGCGACGCGCTCGCTTATGTGAATTCTGCGCCGAAAGCCCCGGCCTCCACAGCCGTTGCCGAAGCGCGCCCGCCGCGCGATCTTGGCCCCCGCGAGGAACGCGTGCGCATGACGCGCCTGCGCCAGACCATCGCTCGCCGCCTGAAAGAGGCTCAGGACAGCGCCGCTATGCTGACCACGTTCAATGACGTGGACATGGGCGCCATCATGGATCTGCGCAAAAAGCACCAGGACAGTTTCGTCGTCAAGCACGGCATCAAGCTCGGCTTCATGAGCTTCTTCGTGAAGGCCTGCGTCAACGCGCTAAAAGAGGTCCCCTCGGTCAATGCCGAGATTGATGGCACCGACATCATCTACAAGAATTACTACGACATGGGCGTCGCCGTCGGCACCGATAAGGGCCTCGTTGTCCCGGTCGTGCGCGACTGTGACGAGCTGTCTCTCGCCGGTATCGAGAAGGGCATTGCCGACCTCGGCAGGCGCGCCCGCGACGGCGATCTAACGATCGGCGACATGCAGGGCGGCACCTTCACTATCTCCAATGGCGGTATTTATGGATCGCTGATGTCGACGCCGATCCTGAACCCTCCGCAGTCCGGCGTGCTTGGCATGCACCGGATCGAACAGCGCCCGGTCGCCATCAATGGCCAGGTCGTCATCCGTCCGATGATGTATCTCGCGCTCAGCTATGATCACCGCATCGTTGACGGCAAGGAAGCGGTCACATTCCTCGTCCGGGTCAAGGAAGCGCTGGAAGATCCCGAACGCATGCTGCTCGAAGTCTAGCAAAGCGCCATGGTCAGCCTGTTCGACGCCATTGGCATCCTTGGCGTCGGGCTGACCCTGATCGCCTATCTCCTGCTGCAGGCAGAGCGGCTCGAATCGCGGTCCAGGGCCTATTCGGCGCTGAACCTTTTCGGTTCGGTGGCGATCCTTGTCTCGCTGGCCTTTGACTTCAACCTGTCAGCGGTCCTCATGGAGGGCTGCTGGGCTGTCATCAGCCTTTACGGGCTGGTCAAGGCCTTTCGCGCCCGGCAGCAGCCAGGCATCTGATCAAAAGGGCAGGGGCTCGAGGTCAGGCTCCACCCAGCCTCGTTTCGGCGTGCACAAGCTCGCTCCCCCCGGTCATCGGGGATTGCTGCGTCTGGAGGGCGGCTGGCCTGTACATGTGGCTTCCACACTCGCGGCTTCGGGAATTTCAAGCGCCATGTTGCCGCGTCTGGTTGTGGTTAACAAAGCGCTCGCCAGCGGGAGGCATCCGTGCAAATCTTGCTATGGCTTTGGCCAATGTCGTGGGGGCGCGAAAAAAATACCGTGAAGAAACAACGGTGTCGTCAGATCTTGGATGGCCCGACTTTCAGTTCACGCACGATTCGATCCTTTAACAATGTCTCCCCGGAAGTTGCCGATGCCGCCGCAGGCAAAGGGCCCTTCCGGCCGTGCGACCGTGGCGTGTTGAGCACCAGATCGAACAGGGACGATATTATGACCCGGAAATTTCGCCTTCTGGCAGGCGCCAGTATCCTGTGCAGCGCAGTTCTCGCCGCGCCCCTCGGACAAGCCTTTGCAGAAACGGCCCATTCAGAGCCTGCCGACGGCCATGCCACATCGGCCCTCCACTGGAGTTATGACGGCGAGGCAGACGGTCCGGCCGCATGGGGCATCATCCCGGCCCCCGAGGGCGACGGGATGGCCTATCCGGTCTGCGGGACGGGCGACGGGCAATCTCCCATCGACCTGTTTGCCACGAATGCCGTCGGGCAGATCTCGCTTGAGACCGATTACGTGGCAGGCGCTCTGGTCCTGAAGCCCAACAGCCACACGATCGAGGTTACGGCGCCGGCCGGATCCAGCCTCACGATAGGCGCCGTGAAGTATAACCTGTTCCAAGTTCATTTCCATACGCCCTCCGAGCACGTGTTCAATGGCGAGGCCTATCCCATGGAGGCGCACTTCGTTCACCAGAACCCGGCAACCAAGCAGCTCGCGGTACTCGGCGTCCTGTTCAAGACGGGCGACAGCAACGACCAGCTCGAGAAAATCCTCCGCGAGAAGGGGGCCGATGATTATGACGGCCAGATCGGCCACATGACCTTCGACCCGAACGCGCTGCTGCCAAAAGAAATCAGGGTTCTCCGCTATGACGGGTCGCTGACCACGCCGCCGTGTTCGGAAGGGGTCAACTGGAATGTTGCTGTCGACCCCATTGAGGCCAGTGAGGACGAGATCATCGTGTTCAAGCAATACATGGGTGCCAATGCTCGCCCGGCTCAGGTCCTGAACGCCAGGCCCCTCGTCAAGCCGGAATAGACGGCTCCCTCGCGTGCAGCGCGGCCTGCTTCATGGTGGCAGGCCGCGCTTCCGCGTCGCACCTCCCTCACTTGCCGCTGGTGCCATCCCCATGTAACGGGCTGCAACAGCCAAAGCGGGGCCCAAGCCCATGACCACTTATACATCCGACCAGCGCCACCATACGCCCGAGACGAGCGAGACAATGGCGCAGGTGCGCTATGAGATCGACCGGATCGACCGCCTGCTCGTGGAAATCCTTGCTGAGCGACAATCCTTTATGGATGCCGCCGCGCGCATCAAGGGTGACCGCGCCATCGTGCACGACCGGGCGCGTATCGAGGACGTGATCACGAAGGTGAAGGCCGCCTGCGCCGACGCAGGCCTGTCACCGGCCATTGCCGAGCCTGTCTGGCGCACCCTGATTGACCGATGCATCGCCTATGAATTTGGCAGCTATGACGCCTTGATGGCAACGGAAGCGGCCAACTCGTAGGCCAGCTTGGCGACTGCTTCGAGCGTGTCGCCCAGCGCATCCTTGACATCTCCCAGAATCACGGCCGCCGCCGTCACGCTCGGCGCCGTGTCAGCGCGTCCCAGGCTTTCCGCACGGCCACAAATGGCTGCCAGCCTGAGGGCGCCGATGCCGAGGCTCGCGCCTTTCAGCGTGTGGGCCGCGTCGGCCCACTGGCTTGGGTCAGCGCGCGGGTCGAGGAGCCGTGACCAGATCTCTGCCTGGTGCTTGAAAATCTCCAGTACTTCCATGGCCAATGCCTGGTCCCCGCCGGTCATGGCTTGCAAATGGTCGAGGTCCAGCAATACGAGCGGGGCAGGGGCGGCGTCGGTCATGGTCGGCACTCCGGTGGCGTACGACACTGTCTCATGGCGACCTTTCCCCGAAGGTTAACGCCACGCGCCGCTCCGTTCACCAAGCCTTGCAAAATTTTATCGATTGGCGAAAAGGCCCAAAAGAAGTAGAAGGCAGCCTTGTTTGGGGCTTGAAACGTGCCCTTTGTTGAATTGGGGACTCTCATGGTCGCAATATTCGTGCTTATCCGAAACCTTGTCCTTGCTGGGATTCTTGCCTGGCTCGGCGTTGAATTCGCACCTGCAGACCAGGATGATACAGCTGACAACCGGCCGACAGAGAACGTGCTTGTCCGTATCCTGGGTTAGGCGACGCGCCTGCTGAGCCTTGAAAAAAGCCTGTTTTCCGGCCTCGCCGCGGGCTTATTGTCGCGGTATAGTCGCGCAATGACGGTTACGCCTTCAACTCGCCCGTCTGGCCGGGATCTTCTGGTCAGGCAAGAGGCGTCTGAAAACGTCGAGTACGCCCGGCATGGTGGCGGCTGGATGGTTGCCACCGGATTCGTCATCGCATTGCTCTGGTTTACCGCCGTCGGTGCAGGTGTGCTCGGGCTTCTGGGCATCGACGCGCTGCTCGCTCTTTCACCCGCCATACTGCTTGCCGGCGGCGTCGCCGCAATCATCCCGGGCCTGATCATCATCATGGCAGGCTACATGGCGCGCACGAACCGTCGTGCAGCGGCCTCCAATGCACTTGTCATGGAAGCCGCCATACGCCTTCTGGCACCCGCCCGGGAAGCCGGCACCGAAGGCATCAGCATCGCCGAGCAGATGAAACAGTCCGCCGCCGAGGTCGACCACGCCATGGCGCATGCAATCTCTGCCATGAAGGCCATGTCAGGTGAGATTGGCGACGAGCGCATGCGACTGGAATCGGTTGCCTATGCCAGCGCTGACAATGCCCGCGATCTTGCCCAGCGTCTCGCCGCCGAGCGCACCGCGCTTGAAAGCCTTGCCCGGGACTTGCGAACCCAGGTCAACGAGATGAGCGAAGCGATCCCTCGTCAGGCCCAGCAGATGGTCAGCGCTGCCCGCCAGGCCGGCGAGGAGGTCGCCCGCGCCGACGATGCGCTCGAAGCCCGCCTGAATGGCATGCGCGCTGCTGGCGAGTCGCTGGCAGCCAAGCTCGTGGATCTCGACGGGCTCGCCCGCGAAGCCTCGTCGCGCACTGAAACACTCACTTTCGCCGTCAGCCGCGTCGAAGAGAAGCTCGAACAGTCACGCAAGCTTGTCGACGCCGCCGTCAGGGCAGGGGAGATCGCTGCAGCGGCTGCCTTGACCACCGGCGAGGCGCTCAAGGATGCCGTCTCCTCTGCGCTCGATGGCGCCCGCCTTGCCAATCGCGAGATCAACCAGACGGCACGTACTGCCGCCGAAGAGGCCGCCAGTTCTCTCGCGCGCCTGCGCGAAGCGGGCGATCATGCGACCGCCTCCGTGCGCGCTGCAGGCAACGCCGCGCGCGCCGAGACGGATATTCTCAATCGCCGGCTCGGGGTCCAGTCGCCCGCCCCGGCAAAGGTTTCGGCACCTGTTCAGAACGCCATCGCACCACCCGCTCCCACCCCCATGCCACCCCCGGAGCCCACCCCTGCCGCACCGCCCCCACCGCCGTCCACCACCTACGCAAATGGCCATGCCAACGGGTCTCTGAACGGTCGAACCAATGGTCACGACACACCCGCGGCTGACCTCTCCGGCACCCCTGCCACACCGCCCGCACGCCCTCAGCCTTCCCGTCCGACCCCGCGTCCGAGCATCGAAGACGAACTGTTCGATGCCGCCGCCGACCTGCTGGCATCGGCCAGCCTCGGCAAGGATGCCGATACGAACAAGACCACGGACACGCCGCTGGAATTGGGTCGTGAGGTCGATCCCAAGGATCCGAATCCGCTGACCCTGCGCCGCCGCTTCGGCGATGCCGACGAGACAAAGCCAGTCATCCCTGCCAGGCGTGCAACGGATTCCGCGCCGATTCCAAGTACTGGAAGCGCGCTCGTCCCCTCTTCGGCCAGGCCCCTCTCATCCAGTAACGACATGGGCTGGCGCGATATCATTTCCGACATGAGCCGCGACGAATCCGGCGCCAAGCCGGACCGCGAAGACATTGCCGACGAGTTGATACAGCGCCTGCAGACGTCCGGCATTCTCCTGCCCGAAGCGTTCCGGCCGAAAGCCAAGCGCAAGATTGCCGAAGCTGCCCGCAACGGCGAACGCGAGCGGCGCGCCGCGATCATGGACAATGCCGGCCGCCAGGTCGAACGCGTCACCCAGCGCCTGCGCAGTGATCGCGATTTGCGGGCCCTGGCCCGCGAATTCATTACTCTGGAAGAGGAAGACGCGCTCAACGCGCTCGAACAGACCCAGAAGACCAGCCGCAATGCCAGCCCGCGCCTTGCCGCTTATCTGCTGCTGGATGCTGCTGCCGGGGCCAGCAACTAGACTCCGACAATCTCGCCCTTGGTGGCTTCGGTCTTCACCCATTTCATGAACGCACGAACGTCCGGTGACAGGTGGCGGCCCTTTGGCCAGACCAGCCAGTAACCGAAATCGATCAGCGTCGAGCCGTCGGCAAAGGGTGCGACCAGCCGGCCCGATGCGAGATCGGCTGCGGCAATCGCCTGTTTGGCCAGCGCCACACCGCGCCCCGCTGCGGCAGATTCGATAACGAGGATCGCCTGGTTGAAGCGAGGCCCCCGGTTTCCGTCGACGCCTTCGACCGCCCGCGCGCGCAGCCAGCTTGCCCAGTCCGGGCAGGATGGGTCATTCTCGCCGCTCTCATCATGCAGCAATGTATGGTGTCGCAGGTCTTCGGGCTTTTTGATCGCGTCCGCGCCCTCAAGCAGGGCAGGGGAGCAGACCGGCAGGACGGTTTCGTCGAGCAGTTTCTCCGACTTCAGCCCCTCATAAACGCCCCGGCCGTAGCGGATCGCGAAATCGGCGTCGGCCATCGTGAAATCGGTCAGGCCCATATCCGCCGAAATCCAGGCTTCCACGCCGTCATGCGTGCGATGGAATTCGCCGAGCTTGGGCGCCAGCCATTTGGCCGCGAAACTCGGCGCGCACGACACCATGACCCGGCCCTTGCGTGCGGGCGCCTGCATGATCCGCCCGGCCTCGGAAATCCGCTCGAACGCTTCTCGCACCAGCGGCAGGCTGGCCTGCGCCGCATCGGTCAGCAGCACGGAACGACCCGTTCTCTTGAACAGGGGCGTCCCGGCATAGTCTTCCAGTTGGCGGATTTGTTGCGAAATCGCACCCGGCGTAACATTGAGTTCGTCCGCCGCTTGTGTGAAAGACAAGCGTCTTGCGGCGGCTTCAAAGGCGCGCAGGGCGTTCAGGGGCGGCAGGCGGTCGTTCGGATCTGACATGAAATAGTATCTCTAAAGGCTCGCTGTAGGGGTTCACGGTTGCGCCTTAGCCGTCAAGAGCCATCTTGGCCTCTGATCGATCAGCAATACTAAACAGGAGTGGCCTCCAATGCGCCAATTTCCGGCCTTCTTCAACATGGACGACGCGTCTGTCGTGGTTTTCGGCGGCGGAGAAGAGGCGCGCCGCAAGGTTCGCCTGCTGGCTGCAACGCCCGCTCACATCACCGTGATCGTCAACCAGATCGATCCGGGCTTCGCCGAAGAGTTCGCCGGGCGCATCACGATTGCCCCATTGGACCACGCGGGTCCGGCGCTGGATGTCGCCCGTTTTGCCATCGTCGCCAACCGTCTCGACCAGAATGCCGAGCGTGCCATCAACATGGCGCGCCAGTATGGCGTGCCGCTGAACGTCGTCGACCATCCCGAATTATGTGACTTCACCGTCCCCTCGATCATCGACCGGGGCGATGTCGTCGCCGCCATCGGCACCAATGGCACCGCTCCCGTGCTCGCTAAGTCGATCCGGGAAAAGCTCGAAGCCCTGCTGCCGCAACGCATCGGCGACCTCGCCGCGCTGGCCAGCCGACTACGCCCCGACGTGAAGGCCGCCATTCCTGACAGCAAGGCCCGCCGCCGGTTCTGGGAAAGCGCGCTCACCGGCCCCACCGCCGATCTCGCCTTCGCAGGCGATCTGGGCGGCGCCGAAGCGGCCATGCGCCAGCAGATGCAAACTGGCGCGGCTGCCGAAGGCATCGTTCACATCGTCGGCGCCGGTCCAGGCGACCCTGAACTCCTCACGCTGAAAGCCCTCCGCCTGATCCAGGAAGCCGACGTGGTCTACTATGACCGTCTCGTCAGCGACGACATCCTCTCCCTGATCCGCCGCGACGCAGACCGCGTGCCGGTCGGCAAGTCCAAGGGCGAACATTCTGTGCCGCAGGAAACGATCCACGAGCTGCTCATCGCCTCTGCGCGCGAAGGCAAGCGAGTCGTTCGCCTGAAGGGCGGCGACCCGTTCATCTTCGGCCGGGGCGGGGAAGAGCTCGAAGCTGTCCGCGCTGCCGGTGTTACCGCGACGGTCGTGCCCGGCATTTCCTCCGCGCTCGGCTGCGCTGCCGCTGCCGGCCTGCCGCTCACCCACCGCGACCATGCCCAGAGCCTGACCTTCGTCACCGGCCATGCGAAGGAAGGCGGCGTGCCGGATCTCGACTGGGTATCGCTCGCCCGCCCGGCGCAGACCGTGGTCGTGTTCATGGGCGTCGGTACAGCCGCAACCATCGCCGAGAAGATCATCCATGCCGGCCGTGCGCCGTCGACGCCTGTCGCAGTTATCGAGAATGGTACGCGCGACAATGAAATCCGCGTCTTCGGCACGCTGTCAGAACTGCCCCATCTTATCCAACGGGCCGGTATCAAGGGGCCTGCCCTACTCGTCATTGGCGAAGTGGCTGCGCTGCCCGAAGAGGCCATCGCCCGCGCTTTCAAGGAACATGTTGCATGAGCTCCGTCCGCCCCAAACTGAAACCCGAAACGCCGAAATCCGTCACCGCCTGGGAAACCGCCTCCGGCCGCACGGTCTGGATGGCCGCCGGCGGCAACTGGACCACGGATGCCGCGCATATCGCCGCCTTTACCGGCGACGAGGCTGACGCGCATCTGGCGCGCGCCCTCAAGCAGGAAGGTGTCGTCACCGACCCCTACTTCATGGAGGTCACCGACACCGGCGCCATTGCGGGCCGCGAAACCTTGCGCGAAACCATCCGGGTCAACGGGCCGACCGTGGCCTATGGAGAAGACGCATGATCCGCATCTTCGGCGACTCCATTTCAGGCAATTGCCAGAAGGTAAAATGGGTGGTGACGCGCCTGTCCCGTCCGCACGAGTGGATCGAGATAGATGTCCTGAAGGGCGAGACGCGCACGGATGAATTCCTCGCGCTCAACCCGTTCGGCCAAGTGCCGGTCATCCAGTTCGACGATGGCCACACGCTGGCCCAGTCCAATGCGATCATCCTGCACTTCGCCGAAGGCTCCGACTTGATCCCGGGCGATGCGTTCGAACGTGCCAAGATGCTGGAATGGATGTTCTGGGAGCAATATTCCCACGAGCCGGTCATCGCCGTGCGCCGGTTCCAGAAACTTTACCTGAACACGCCTGATGACGAGATCGATCCGGACCTGCTCGCGAAGGGCCGCCGTGCCCTCGGCCGCATGGAAATGGCGCTTATTTCCAGCGACTGGATTGCCGGCGGCGAAGCCATCACGCTCGCCGACATTTCGCTGCTGGCCTATACACGCCTGTCGCACGAAGGCGGGTTCGGCCTGAACGATTTTCCTGCCGTGCAGGCATGGGTCGCCCGCTGCGAGCTCGAGCTCGGCCTGCCACACCTTCACGAGGTTACTCATGTATAGATACGATGAATTCGACGAGCAGATCGTCCGTGAACGGGTCGCCCAGTTCGGTGGACAAGTGGCGCGGCGCCTGTCCGGCGAGCTGCTGGAAGACGATTTCAAGCCGCTGCGCCTGCAGAACGGCGTCTACCTGCAAATGCATTCCTACATGCTGCGCATCGCCATTCCCTATGGCCAGCTCAGCCCGCGCCAGATGCGCCAGCTGGCTCGCATCGCACGTGACTTCGACAAGGGCTATGGCCACTTCACGACCCGCCAGAACATCCAGTTCCACTGGATCGCGCTGAAGGACGTGCCGGAAGTTCTCGGCCTTCTGGCCGATGTCGAGATGCATGCCATCCAGACCAGCGGCAACTGTATCCGCAATACGACATCGGATCATTTCGCTGGCGCCGCGCAGGACGAAATCAAGGACCCGCGCCCCTGGTGCGAGATCATCCGTCAGTGGAGTACGTTCCACCCGGAATTCGCCTTCCTGCCACGCAAGTTCAAGATCGCCGTCACGGCCGCTGAAACCGACCGCGCCGCCATCCGCGTGCACGATATCGGCCTTCACATGCGCCAGCGCGGCGATACTGTCGGCTTCGAGGTCCATGTTGGCGGCGGGCAGGGGCGCACGCCCGTGATCGCTTCGCTGGTCAATGAGTTTGTCCCGGAAGACCGCCTGCTCGATTATCTCGAAGCCATCATGCGCGTCTACAACCTGCACGGACGCCGCGACAACAAGTACAAGGCGCGTATCAAGATCCTCGTCACCGAACTTGGCGAAGACGAATTCACGCGCCAGGTCGAAGCCGAGTTTGCGTCGCAGAAACCGCACGAGAAGATCGACCTGCCGCGCGAAGAGATCGACCGCATCCACGCCTATTTCGCGCGGCCAGACTTTCCGGCCAAGCCTGAGGGCTCCGACGCTTTCGAGGCGGCCAAGGCCAGTGATGCCGGCTTTGCCCGCTGGGTGAAGAATAATCTCCACCCACATGTCGTGCCCGGCTACACATCGGTCACGATCAGCCTGAAACCTGTCGGCGGCACGACGGGCGACGCGACGGCGGCCCAGATGGAAACCGTGGCCGACCTTGCCGAGACCTATGGCTTCGGCGACGTCCGCGTCACCCATACGCAGAACCTGATCCTGCCGCATGTCGCGCTGGACGACCTGCCGGCGATCTATGCGGCCCTGGTCGCGGCCGGTATCGCCACGCCGAACGAGGGCCTGATCACCGACATGATTGTCTGCCCCGGTCTCGATTTCTGTACGCTGGCCAATGCGCGCTCCATCCCGGTCGGCCAGGCTGTCCAGCAGGTCTTTGCCGATCCGGATTACCAGGAAGACATTGGCCGCCTGCACCTCAACATCTCCGGCTGCATCAACGCCTGCGGCCACCACCATATCGGCCATATCGGTATTCTCGGCGTCGACAAGAAAGGCGAGGAATTCTACCAGATCAGCTTTGGTGGCCGCGCCGACGAGAAAGCCGCCATCGGCGACATTACCGGTCCGGGCCTGAAATCCGAGGAAGTCCCCGGCGCCCTCAAACGCGTCATCGACACCTATCGCAGCCTGCGCACCAGCAAGGATGAGATCTTCATCGACACGCTCACACGCCTCGGCCACGATCCATTCAAGGAGGCGCTCTATGCCGCTGATTAAGCACGGGGCCGAATCCGACGATCCCTGGGACTATGTCGAGGATGAAGTCGAACTATCCGATGGCGGATATTTTACCGTCCGGCTGAGCCGTTTCTTGGCTGAAGCGCCGACCTTGTCCGACCGCAATACGCGCGTCGGGGTGCGTCTCGCATCGGATGACGACGTCGAGGAATTGGTGCCGTACCTCCAGCATATACAGCTGATCGAGATCGATTTCCCGAAATATACCGATGGCCGGGGCTACTCGCAGGCCCAGCTCCTGCGCCGTCGTTATGGCTATACCGGAGAGCTGCGCGCGGTCGGCCACGTCCTGCGGGATCAGATATTCTATATGAACCGTTCAGGCATCGACGCTTACGATACGGTCCGTGCCGACCTAACTTCAGTGATGGAAGCATTGAAGGAATATTCCGAAGTCTACCAACCGGGTGCCGGTGGTCAGGTGCCGGTGTTCCGCAAGAGACACGGAAGTTAGAACCTGATGCCTTATGGTGACGTTATTGCCCGGAACGCTGAAGCGCCGGAACTCCGTCTCGCACGCCTGAATGGCGAACTGCGCGACGCGTCCGCCCAGACGATCCTGCGTGTCTCGATGATCCGCGAATGGCCGGAGCGCATGACTTACGTCTCCAGCTTCGGTGCCGAAAGCGTCGCCATGCTCGCCCTCATCGCGGACGTCGATCCGTCGCTGCCGATTGTCTTCCTCGATACCGGCATGCATTTCCCGCAGACGCTGGACCATCGCGACGAAGTTATCGACCGCCTCGGCCTCACCGGCGTCCGGTCGATCCCGCCGTCGGAAACGGAGCGCAAGATCCTCGATCCGAAGAATGATCTCTGGAAAACCGATACCGATGCCTGCTGCGCCCTGCGCAAGGTCCGTCCGCTCGAGCCTGCCCTTGAAGGCTTCTCGGCCTGGATCACGGGTCGCAAGCGGTTCCATGGTGGCGCGCGCATGTCGCTGCCTGTCTTCGAATTTGCCAATGGCCGCTACAAGATCAATCCGCTGGCCAACTGGACGCCGGAAGATGTCGACCTGATGATCAAGCAGCGCAACATGCCGCGTCACCCGCTAGTCGAGCAAGGCTATCCGTCCATCGGCTGCTGGCCGTGCACCAAGCCGGTCGCTGAAGGTGAAGACGTGCGCGCCGGCCGCTGGGCCGGTCAAAACAAGACCGAGTGCGGCCTGCACGTCGACAAGAACGAACGCCCGCGGGTGTTCTAGACCTTACTCCGGGTGGGGCGTCACACCACGCATTCCCGCAGCGCCCTCTCCAGTCTGGGGGGGGTATAGTGATGTCCGATAAAAAATAATCTCGTTTGAACATACTTTGATATAACGTGGGGATTGATCGGAGATTCGGCAGCAACCCGACCGGAAAGGGTATAATGACTTTTGTAGACGCGCTAGTTCTAGCGTTGGTCGGTCCCATTTTTTTGAGTATCTTCTACGCAATGGGTGCAACCTTCGATAAAAACTATCAGGTCAGAAGCTACAGTTTCAAAAAGTCCGCTTTCAAACTGCTGAGTTTCTTAATTGTTATCCCGCTACTCACGTTGCCGGGGCTCATCATAGTTTGGTTGTTCGGGTGAACGGCGCTTCAGGGCGCTGACATTTGACCTTATAGCCGCTAAACTGGGCCCCTGCCGCCCCACTACTTGTTTCGACATATTGACGCTTTTTGGAAATACACCGCCATGCAGCTGAACTGGTTCTCGCGCCTCACAAAGCGGTCTAAGAAGATCGACTTGGGTCGGGCCCGCTCCAATCATACGGTCGAGAAACCGGTAACTGACAATCGCGCTTCGCGGGACAATGTATTTCGGGAAGCCACAATTACTTCGCAAGATGGTCACAGGTTGAGAGCCGTGGTGACGGACCTGAGTGCATCCGGACTACGTATTCGCTTCTATGCGAAGCAAACGCTTTCTGAAATTGTCCAAGTCAGGTTGCAAGGTAATTCTTCAAAGCGTTTTGCGCGTGTCGTTTGGCAAAGAGGAATGGATTTTGGATTGCAGTTCCTTCCTGAAGATAGGCCTTGACTATTGTCGCTTCTATTGGCGGATTCTCCGCATCAAGCGTCGAAGCCGCTACGCCTCCTGAAATCTCGAAGCCATTGGTTCGTCTCTTCTGAGCAATCTTCGGTAACTCGGCACTCCGGATATGCTGAACACCCCCAGAAGTATCTTCCTGCCTTTGAGCCCCGTCTTGCTAATTTCGTCGTCATCCTGCATTGGCAGCTTGGGCATCGCTTCGGAGGCTTCAAACCATATTTTTCATGGAGCTCTGGATAAACGCTTTCGGCTAGGGCTCTTACTTTGTCCCGATCATCCTTTGTTCGAAACATAAGACTTCCGTTTACGGTGACGCAGTCGGACTTCAGTTCGTCCAAAGCCTTATTAACGGCCATGGGCCAAGCGGGATCAAGGCGCTTCTTGCCTTCAATCTTGGAGAACCGACGCCATCCCAGGCGCTCTGTGTAAGGTGCCAAGAACGCACTGACCTCCTTTCGATATGTTTGCCTGACTTTCTCGTAGGCTGGGTCGTTCTCAATCCAAACTCGCTTGGTAATACTCATTCCGCAACTCCTTCATTGTGCGTGTTAAACGTAGCCGTGGCCGCTATTGTGGGATCTGGCTCACCGCTCGGCCCCACTCGATTGGCTTCCTTCCCGATCAATTGAATTCCCGACACAACGATGTGCCGTCGCTGAGTTCTCCCAACGTCCCACGGCCCGCCATTTTCAAACTTGTCTTCCGGACTCAGATGAAACAGTGCCAAAGCCTCAGCGTAGGTCTTCAAAGCTTCGGGCTCGACAGGTTCACCCGACACACGGTCGAAGGCCATCGCGCCCGCGAGCGCTCCATCCCGTTCGAATGATGAAATAGGCTTCGGACGGTAACCGTCCGGTCTCCCCGCCCTTGTGCTGCGCACCCAGATGCTGATTTTGGTTGGAT
>Ga0209390_10001788_pt1 | contig 39980 bp, 34 predicted proteins | sample BON01_FD_187212 | JGI IMG/M metagenome (GOLD analysis project Ga0209390, IMG submission 187212) | Freshwater microbial communities from Lake Bonney liftoff mats and glacier meltwater in Antarctica - BON-01 (SPAdes) (version 2) | ecosystem: Environmental > Aquatic > Freshwater > Ice > Glacier...
AAATTGCACTTAATCTAGCTAAACAAGAGAAAACATGCAAGCTCGGAATCAAATCTAAACGTAAGAAGGCAGGATGGGATAACCCATATCTTGAGCGAATGCTGAAAGTTTAAATGCGTCTGCCCTGGGATATAATTTGTAGGAGTGTAAAGTGTATTTTAACGCGGATTGCACGAATCAACGCGGATTTTTTTCAAGAGTGTTAATTAAAAAATCAGTATAAATCTGCCAGATCTGCGTCATCTGTGATAAAACAAGAGTTCAATTAGTTTATTGAGTTCGAATAAAGTTTTCTTTTTATTGAGGGTTTACCACCGAAATTTAATATCAGACCGACTTCTATTTCACTTGTCTTTAGGTAATTTACCAATTGACATTCATGTGCCTCATTAATTCCTTTGCCTGCTTTTTATTCAAGAATAATCTCATTTTCTACAATTAAATCTGCGAAATAATCACCAACAATTTGACCATCATAATACACTTTAATATTTCGCTGTTTCTCAACGTTTAAGGCATTTTTTTAGCTCAATGGCCATAGCGTCTTCATAAACTTTTTACAAAAAATCGTAGCTGAGTTTATTATAAACAGTATAAAATATTTTGAGTATAATTTCAGTTAATTCAACATTCTTTAATTCAACAGGATTCAGGTTCAGTTAGGCAGAATTGTCAAATTCAAAAACGAATAAATACTTTTTTTACTCGCCAATAAAATACATTTCCCGCCCAAGAAGAAGTCCGCAAAAATCTCACCAAATCAGTGTCAGCTGCGTTTCAATCTCCACACCGCTAATCCAACCAATCAAACAGAACTTCAAACGCATTATCGCGCGCTTCTTTTTGCGACAAAAACAAGTCATGCATACCGTTTGGAATTGCTTTTAAAGTCACATATGAACCCAATTTAGGCCCGATATTTTTCATGTGTTCAATATTCAAAACGATGTCAGCAGTGAAAGCAGTTTCTTGGAATTTCAACATTTTTTTGGACTGGTGAGAATGGAGCAATAAAATAGGAACTGTAATATTTGAATTTTTCAGTTTTTTCTGCGCCTTATTTATAGCAAGCAACCATTTGAAAAAAGTCGGAAAACCTTTAATTGGCTTCCACGCTAAATTGAAACTCCATTCACCATAAAAATCTTTGTGTAAACTTTGCGGGTAAGATGGGGGAAGAGCGCCTTCCAATTTGCCAAATGGGATGGCTGCTGAACCTAATTGCGCCGCGATCAAGCCTGCTTTTTTTATGTGTTTAGGCAAGTTAAAATCTAAAAAAGGAGAATTTAAAATCACATTTTTTACCAAGCTTTTTTCTTCGCCATCGTTCATGTAATTACAAGCAATTAAGGCACCAGTAGAATGGCCTAAAAGTGTTATTTCTGTTGAATTGTTGTCATGAATTAAGCGCAAAATTAGGGAGATTTCTTCATAATATTCTTCTAGACTTTTACAGTAATTCGGATGCTGATGAGGTAAAAGAGAACGTCCATATTTCCGTAAATCTAGAGCATAAAAATCGTAATCGTGAAGTAAAAACTGCTCGGCAACATGTGGATGAAAGAAATAATCGATAAACCCGTGTAAATATAAGACTGCTTTTTTTCGCCTAGTGTTTTCTTTTGCAGAAATTAAGGTAGCTATTACCTCGCCTTCATAATCTGAGGATAATGGGAGTGTTTTATGATTGAAGTCGTTTTCTAGGTTCATAATATGAATTTACAAAAATTGCCACATAGAATCTAGAGTTTGATTAAATCATTAAACTTTTTATTGATGGTTGTCAAGAATGAAATTATCCAGAATTTTTAGAAACGATTCGTGGTCGTCAATTTGTGGTGCATGTCCGCACTCAGGAATAGATATGAACTGAGCGTCAATGGCCTTCGCAAATTTTTCACCTTCTTTTTTTGGAAAAAGCTCGTCATTTTCTCCCCAAAGAACAAGAGTTGGGATCTTCTGAATGGAAGAAACATCTCTAATTCTATTTTGATCTACCGGTAAACTCTGCATTAAGCTTTTCATTTGTTCATGATTTTGATCAAAATAAGCAGCGAACATTTGTTTTAAAAGAAAATTAGGAATTTGTTTATCTGAATAGGTTGTGAGATTTATAAGTCTCTGAATTCCCGCTGGTTCAACAATTACAAAAAGCTCATCTATGCTATTTGTATTGTAGACTTTACAAACAGAGTCTAAATATGAAACATCAAAAGTTGAACCCGGACTGTTAGCAATGAAAAGTTTTTCAATCATTTCCGGGTGTGAATGGGCAAAATTAAGTGCTACAAACCCTCCGTAACTTTGACCTACTAATGTTGCCTGATCAATCTTTAAATAAGATAAAAGTGAATAAAGTGCATTAGTTTGTGTGGTAAGGTTGGCTATTTTATTCGAATAACTTTCTCCGAACCAGAGCAAGTCATAAGCGACAACCGTGTTTGTTTTTGCAAAATGGGCGAGCTCTTCTTCCCACGAGATTAGCGCATTTCCGCCAAAACCGTGAATAAACACCAAAGTTGGCCCTTGTCCTCCTATCCAATATTTTATATGGAATGAATCACTCTGAAATACCGAAGAAGTTATTTCTTTTTTCTGAAGTGATTTAGTAGAATGGCGTTCTTTCATTTTCACCAAATTGCATGATGAAAAAGTCAATAAGAACAAGAAATTAAAGAATACAAATTGCATGTGAAGTGAATAATCTATTTTATCGCACAAATAGGGCGAAGAAAAAAACTTTTTTCAATCCTTTTTATTTTAAATAGTCCATACACTTCTCCATCATGTTTGCAGAGCCCGTATAATAAGGGACTCTTTGATGAAGTTTGGTTGGAATGATTTCCATTACGCGTTTGCGTCCAGTTGTGGCCATGCCTCCCGATTGTTCTGCTATAAACGCAAGCGGATTACATTCGTATAAAAGTCTCAATTTTCCTTCGGGATTCAATGTTGTGTCGGGATAAACGTAGATGCCACCTTTTATTAAGTTTCTATGGAAATCAGCAACCAACGAGCCAATATATCGGCCGGAATAAGGGTGTGAAGGTGTTGCATCGGCTTCTTGACAATAAGAAATATAATCACACAACCCTTGCTCACATATTTTTATATTTCCTTCGTTCATGGCGTACAAACGACCGTCAACGGGCATTTTCATGTCGGCGTGTGAAAGACAAAACTCGCCTATGCTTGGATCAAGCGTAAAACCATTGACGCCTTTGCCTGTCGTGTAAACAAGCATAGTTGAAGAACCATATAATACGTATCCAGCAGCTACTTGGTCGTCGCCTTTTTGTAACATATCATCCAGAGTTGCGGGTGTTCCAACAGGAGAAATTCTTCGATAAATTGAAAAGATTGTTCCAATAGAAACATTTACATCAATGTTTGAAGAACCGTCTAAAGGATCGAATAGAACTACGTATTTACCATTTTTGGAAGCATTTGATTCGAATGCTAAGAAATCATCATTTTCTTCTGAGGCAATACCACAAACTTCCCCACCTTGCTCGAACATTTTAATAAATTGTTCGTCGGCAATGACATCTAGTTTTTGTTGTTCTTCTCCTTGAATGTTTATTTCGCCTTGGGCACCAAGGATAGTATCAATTAAACCCGCTCTGCGCACATCGCGGGTTACAATTTTCGAAGCAACCGCAATGTCATTTAAAATTCGAGAAAGTTCGCCTGTGGCAAAAGGAAAATCAGCTTGTCGATCTAAAATAAATTCGTTTAGGGTAATCAATTTGGACATCCGAATATTTTTTGACAAATATCGTGATTTTCAAAAGAACAAGAAGAACAGATATAGGCTTTCTTTAGATTCGTGTAAAATCGTAGATAAATGTTGTGTCTTTTTTTACTGAAAGATTGTTCCAAGTGGCGATTTGTTGAACATAAGTAATCGTAAAATTATCTTTGGTAAGAATTTCACCATTAATTCTGCCAGTGTAAGGACTGCTCGGATCAAACGGATTGGGTGTTCTACTAATTAATGAGTCTGGCATGTGCATTGTTTTGGCTGACCAAGTAACCAACATCATGAATTGTGTTTTCATAAAATCAAACTCACCACCTTCGACTTTCATCTGTGATTTTTCATATGAATAAACGGTTGCAGTGTCCTTTAAGGTGTCATTCCAAACGTAGCTATATCGGCCTTCCATACGTGTTGTTGAATATGAACAAGAACCGTCATCTTTTTTCACTTTGGAAAAATAATTGGTCGCTAAGTCATCCATGCATCCTTCTTTTTTACAAGATGTAAAGGTGCACATTAAGAGTAAAGTAGATATAGTGGCAAACAAGAGTACGTTCTTCATTTTCTTAATTTTATTAAGCGAAGCTACTATTAATTTTTTTTCTGTCAAAAAATACTTTCGATTTTCAACAAAAAGATTAAATAAATTTATCTTTTGCTTTGTTTTTTCTTGTTCTGATAAATTTCTAATTGGCCAATTTTTAGGTAAAACCCCTTTCGTTGACTTACATTATTTTCTCCTGTTTGATAGTCAACTTGGGTTTTGATCATATCAGATAATTTGTTAGTGATTGGTTTCACAGGATTCTTCATGGCAAGCGCAGTGGAAATTTCTATAGGAACATCTGACGACTGGTAGGTAATAGCGGTGATCTTGCGTTCTGGCAAAGAAGAAAAGTATCGCTCCACTTCAAATGAGGCTTTTAATTCTTGGATTTTTTTGATTTCTAATTTTTCTGGAAAATCTGCAACAGAAGATGTGAAGAAAACTTGATTTACGGATTCAACGGACCTCTTAGTAGCTGCGGCATTTTTATTGTAGGCATTTTTAGTTGCATTTTTTTGACTGGAATCTTTCGCCGCAGTGCGATTTGGATTTTGAGTGTTTGAACGGATATTCGCAGCGGAATGAATATCGCTATCGTATCCAGAATTGGGGATAATCCAGACAATTAGAACAGCACAAGCAGCGGCTAGAAAAGAAATGTAAGGCCACAAAATTAGTGTTTCACGATGTTTTAAATTTTTCTTATTTGGATAAACAATAGATTTATCAGCTGAAATATTTGTCAGTGAATAAATTTTTCGATCCAGTTGATATTCTGGATGAGAAGCGACAAAAAGGTTTAGTTCATTTGTTTTTTCTTCTGATAATTGTTGTTCTTTGTCAGCAGTTAGAAAATAATCGACGTTTGAAGCTGAAATTGCAATTGTATTTTGATTTTGTTTTAAATTATTTTTAAAGGAATTATCCAAAATAAAAGTTGTGTCTGAAAGTTCAGGACCTAAATCTTCTACTTGCATTTTAGGGTTTTGCGCTAAAAATGCAAACAAAGCTAAAGTCAAGTCAGCATCTAAATTACCTTCGAGATAATCGAGATAAAATACTTCGAAATTTTCTGTGTTTATTTTGTTTTTCATTCTTGTCAAACTATCATTTCAGTGCTTTTTAAATACCCTTTCAATGCCTGCCTTGCTCTAAAGATATACACTTTTACTTGAGATTCTTTTAGCGCACATATTTCGCCAATTTCTTCATAAGAATATCCTTCATAATCTCTGAGAAGAACCAACGTTTTTTGAATCTCTGGAAGTTGGTTTAAAGCATCCTCTAATATTTTTTGTAAATCAAAAGGAGCATCAGGTTGCGCAATCCCTTGATATTCTTCAGACGGCAATTCATAACATCTCTTTTCTTTTTTAATAAAATCTATGATGGAATTGTAGGCTGTTGTAAACAAGTAACTTTTTACTTTTTCCACATTTATTTCTTCGTGTTTTAACCAAACCTTCATGAATGTCTCTTGCACAATATCCTTAGCAGACATCTCATTTCTAAGATGTTTCATAGAAAAACGGAAAACATTATCCGAAAATTCATCTACTGCTCTATTGAATTCTTTAACCGTCATTTTTAGTTTAGTCGCATGTAAGACTCACAAAAGGAAATAAAGTTACAGTTTAATATAAATTTCCGCAAATCTTTAAAAATGAAACCTTCCGGAATGATTCGCAATCTTGAATTTCACAACAATTACAAGGGAGCAGGCGGACATTTGCAAATCGTTGGATTAGAAAAGCACACAGCTTTAAGAAATGGCGCAATTTCTGCAAGAGTATTAAAGCAAAGTCTAAAATTATAGAGTGGTGTTTCGATTCGTCGAGCATCGCTTTTTATTGCATCATTTTTCGGGCAGTTTTCACGACGAGACTTCTCGGCACTACACCAATTAAGCTCGCCATTATTCGATTTCCAAAACCATAAACAGCAACGCTCTTTCCTTTTAACATGGATTTGTAACCGTATTCGGCAACTTCTTTTGCAGTAGGCATTTTTTTACTTTTTGCCAATGTGCTATCACCCATTTCAGCATTGATAAAAAAGGAAGTCGCCGTTGCAGGTGGACAAAGAGCAGAAACCCTAATTCCACTTGATTTCACCTCGTTGTGAAGTGCTTCCGTGAAATGCAAAACATACGCTTTGCTCGCGAAATAAGTCGACATTAAAGGTGCAGGTTGAAAAGCAGCCGTTGAAGCAACATTCAAAATAAATCCTTTTTTATGTTCCACCATTTTCGGAAGGTATAATTTTACCAAATGCGTTAAAGTAATCATGTTCAGGTTGAGCATTTGTTCTTCCTTTTCCCAATCTAAATTATTGAAAAACCCAAAAGTGCCAACGCCGGCATTGTTGATTAGGTAATCAATTTTAATTCCGTTGTTTTGCGTTTCGGTATAAACTTCTGGTGCAGCATTGGGCTTTGATAAATCCATTTCAATAACATGAACATCAACACCAAATTGACTTTCTAATTCCGTTTTAATCTGATTCAGTTTATCACCACTTCGCGCAATTAAAACCAAATCTCCACCTTTCGAAGCGTGTATTTTTGCAAATTCTAATCCCAATCCACCGGAAGCTCCAGTTATCAATGCGGTATTTTTCATGTTGTAAAGTTGGGCAATTTTGAATGAAATATTTACTTATTTAAACAGAACTTTACAGAATGGAACAATATAGTTTATAGAAAAGGTGTTGAAAAAACATCTTAAAGAAGATGGCCGACATGAAGAAAATAAAAAAGATAGAATTGAGTTTTGCCTGTGATGAAGATTGGAACAAAATGACACCTGTTGAAATAGGTCGGCATTGCTCGTCATGCGAAAAATCAGTTATAGACTTTTCTGCTTTTACGGATTGCTAAATTATTTCTTTTTATGAAAAACCCGGCAACACAAAAACTTGTGGTCATTTTCGCAATGGGCAATTGGAGCAATTGAATAAAAACATGAATGCGGCAATTCCAAAAAAACAAAGTAATTTTCTTCGCCCTATTTTAGCCACAGCTTTGTTAACCGTGGCTTTTTTTTCGGAAGGGTCACGAGTAGAAATTACAGTTAAATCTCAAAAGTAAAAAACAGAGCAGGTGAAGGATACAGTCATCTTAAGAACTCTTGGAAAAGTCGGCGTTGTTCATCTAAAAGACAATGAGTATTTTTAAGAAGGCAAACTTGAAAAAAAAGGATTTTACCGACCGAAAAAGAGACCAATCAAATCCGATAACGGGTTTTGCCTGAAACAAGAATAGTGCGACGTTATCCGTCAGTCACTGAAGTCAATTAAGAGTATAGACTTAAAGCCCATGGCAAAAACGGGTAATTTATAGAATCAATAATTTATTCAGAAGAAGTAAAAAAGAAGGCTTATTCCAAAAGAAAACAATCAAAACTGACCCTGATTAGGGGTCAGAAATTGATCGAATAAACGCTTAGTAGTAGTAGCGTTTGTATATTTAATGCGCAAAAATTCCAGTTGGTTTGATTAAAGCCTTGACTTAATGATGGTATGGGGTTGATGGCAACTTCACTAAGAGTGAAAGAAATGCTTGAATTTCTATTTTCATAAAAATTTCTTTGCTTAGCAATTGCTTTTTTCACCTTGAGAGAAAAAGTGGCAAAAGGGAGCAATGTGAAATAGTAAATACAGTGTTGTAACTTTTTCATGCTAATCATTTCCTTCAAAGAGAAGGATTAACGAAGAATATTTCTTGAAAAACTAAACGAAACCACACTTTCCCCTATTTTCCCTTATTTTCCCTATTTTGTTTTTAACAGAAAAAAATAAATTAAACCGGGATTTTTAGGTGTGTATTGATTTTTAGAATTTTTATGCGCCTGTCTTTATCGGAGCGATATTCAGTGAATATTTCATTGAAAGGAATGCCAGATTGTTCACTTAATTTTGAACGAAGGTTGCGCAAAAAGGATTCTCGCCGTTTCTTCAAGGTGTCGTGCGAAAGATTTTTTTCGTCAAAAAACTGGTCTAAATCGGCAATTTCAAGACCATTGTCGTGGGTTAAGAACAACTGAACGATTTTTTTTTCTAAGTCGGTGAAGTCCTCTTTGAGCAAAGCGTCGGATAACGAAAAAATTGAAATGGATGTGTTTTTAGTCTTCTTTTTTTGGTAAATTAAAAATAGTCCGGCAGCCAGAAACGGGGAGAAAAACCAAAACCATAGGGGTCTCTGGCTCTTTGGTGATGTAATGGAAACCGGGTGATAGAGTTGACCCGTTTCTATTACTTTTCCAAGTAATTGTTTTTCTGTGATTATCAAACAAGTGGCCCCACTTTTGGTCGTATTATATTGAAAAATTAAAAGATTTTGATTTTGTGTGTTAGCTATTATTTTAGCAATCGTAGAATAATTTTCATCGCGGTAAACGGAATAGTGGTTGTTAGCCACGTCTATTTTGAATAGAGTATTGCCATCGATAAAAAATGGAGGAGTAATGCGTTGTAAGTTAAAAGATTTGGTGAATTCACTTTTGATTTTATTATTTATCTGTCCCAAGGGTCTCCAAACTCCCCTTTTCAGGTCCAAGGACCAAAAATCAGATTCAAATTTGTGAACTGCTCCCCCTCGTTTCCTTAAACGCCCTCCAAACAAATATAAGGTATCTGTTAAGAGAAAATGTTTTGCGTCTGCACGAGATTCTGGTTTTTGAGGCGAATCGTAAAATGTCTCGTACCACTGTCTCATTGTAAAATCATAGTAAACCGTAAAGTTTTTCACAGTAAATAAACCATAGCCACCAAAGTTATAGATTGTATTGTTGTAACTATAAAGGTTTGAGCCGTATTGGTTTTTGTGTAAAAAAGAATCATCAACACGTTTCAGGGTGTCGTTGCGCAATTCATAAACTATTCCGCCACCTTTATGTACAAAAAATATTCCTTTTCCTTTTACTGAAATCGGATTGAATTCTCGGTTAAATTCTTGAAAAGAAAAGTTTTCACTGAAGTAGGTATAGGACTTTTTTACCCAGGAACCTTTTATAAATTCTTGAAGGGTCTGTTCATCCTCTATGACCACATAATTTGCCCGATTTTCATCAAAATAAACGAAGGGATTAGGGTTTAAGCTTGTTAGTTCGTTTTGAGCAAAATGCAAAGAGGGGAAAGCTAGGATTGCGATAACAAAAGAAAAAACCAATTTCATACAAGTAGAATAGACTCTAAAAATAAGATTTTTTTTAAAAACTAAAGCACATCGCTTTTCTTAATTTAATTAATTTTTATGACGTACAATTTTTATACGAAACGGTAGACGCAAGAAGGAAAAAGAGTTCATTTTTCCTTGATGGATCGTCAAGGAAAGGTTTCATTCTTTTGGAAAAGGGTTGAAAAGATTAATATTGTTAATACTTAAACGCTGACTAATAAATTCATTCCAAACGATCATTGCTTTTTCATTGGTGCCTCGTTCGGTTTGACTTAGATATAAAGATTTGGATTTTTCGAAGTTGGACACGAATTTCTGATAGGTTTCATCAAATTCATCTGGGTTGTTTTCAAGTTCTCGATGTAAGTCACGTCGTGCAATTTCATGTAAGTCAAAATACATATTGATAAAACAATGTGTTGCCATGTTCATGGGCAATTTGTAATAACTCGTAAAAGGATCGAAGACAGCGGATGTTATGATATCTGTTGAATCGTTGTAGGTATTTATATCTGCGGATAACTGAATGGCTAAGTTATATTTTTGACTATTGGTTTCAACTTGCAATGGTCTGTTATTTTCCTTTTCAGAAATATTTCGGAACCTTATTCTATTCTTAGACCAAGGTTTGAAAGAAAAAATAAATCCTTGGTGCTCGGAAGCATAGAAATGGGTGTTGAAAAGTTCTTTATTTCCAATTGAGCTGCCGTCCGAAAAAAAGAGTTGATTTTTATCTTTTTCATTGTTAATTCTATCTTCATTGTTGTTCTCCCAAAAGAATGAACTATAGGGCAAGCCATCGATTTTTCTGTAGTCATCCGTATTATTTGCAAATGAAAATATAGGCAGTTGAAACTGTTTTTTCTGATCGTAACTGTAGAGAACAGCTTCTGTTTTTACTGTATAAAACTTAAAGAGCGAATCGCTCTCCTTTGCTTCTTGATTTTCCGTATAATGGAAATTGGTATCACGAATTCTACTTTTGTAAGCAATATCATATTGAAAATCAACGTGATTAAAACACATTTTCCCATTGGATTCGGAGAACGTTTTCGTTATGCTCATATCCAATTGTAAAATTTTATCGACTGGAAAAATTGGAAGAAAAGGATGGGTTGCGCAAGCCTTACAATTAGTTGTTACTTTTAAAACTTGTTCATTTGATTTATTAATCCAAATTGTTCCTTCGAAATAATTTCCCGTTGTGTCTTTTGGTATATAATCAATCACATAAACGGAATCTTTATTTTCTAGAAGATATTTGTATTGCAGCGACATGTAGAACTTTTTCTCCATTAGTCGCGCCTTCATGTCAAAAGGACCTATTGGAAAATAATTGTTGGCCTTGAACAATTTGAGTTGTGTAAGGGCTTTCGAACTTTCTAGCGACATGAACATACGACCCTCATCCGGACGAATTGCCAATCGGCCAGCTTTCAAAGCAATGTTTCCCATGTCATATCCAATTGAAGTATAATTATAAAAACCCTCCACCAGTTCAATTTGATTGGTATCGATATAACTCTTCAATTCATAGTAAGCTTTACCGCTGTTTTCCATCTTATTTTCTTTTAAACGACATTTTTGAATCAATTGACACAAATAAGAAATATTACGTGGTCTGGCAATCATTTCATCAATTAATTGAAGGTTTACATCCAAATAAACCGTTTGAAAATTGATTTTTAAATCGTACAAAAGATTTTGATGTTTGTAACCAATTTGAGTAATAAAAATGACATCATTTGCTCCAGAAACACCAATTTTAAAATAACCTTTGTCATTTGTAATGGTACCTTCCTGGGTTGTTTTGTTGTATATTTTAGAAAATGGAATTGCGCTAGTTGTTTGTCTATCTATAAGTTTTCCTTTTATTGTTTCCTTCACATTCTCCTGCGCTAAAATGACCACGGTGGTTGTAAAGAAGAAAAACAGAAAAAGCCACTTCATTGAAAAGTATTTTACAGCAATTTATGAATAATTTACAGTTTATGCTTGCCTTAAGAAATTGAGAGAGGATCTTTTCACAACATTTTCTGCATAAAAACAAGATCCAACCAACGCTCGAATTTAAATCCAACTTCTTTTAATCGCCCGACTTCTTTGAATCCAAATTCCTCATGAAATTTACAACTTTTTAAGTTTTCTGCGTCAATTCCGGCAATTATTGCGTGAAAACCGAGACTTTTCGCTGAAAAAATCAATTTTTCCATAAGTAGTTTTCCAATTCCGCCACCACGATTTTCCTTAGAAATGTAAATAGAATGTTCAACAGTAAAGCGAAAACCATCGTGCGGCCGATATTTTCCAAACGTCCCATAACCTAGAACTTCGTTATTTTTAACGGCCACAAATACAGGCAAACCAAGTCTATTTTTTTCTGAAAACCAAGCTTGAATAAATTCTCTGTCGCGTGGCACATCATCGTAAACCGCGGTGGAATTTGTAATTTCATAATTGAGGATTTCAAGAATCTCAGTAAGATCCCTTTTTTCTGCTTTCCTTATCTCCATTTGACGCGCGTAAAAGTTTGTACTTTATCAAAACCTTTTGGTAGATTTTTTAAAATAGAGTGGCGTATGGCTTCAATGAGAGCTTCTTTGCTAAAATTTTTGTGAACGGCTAAACTCACTTCACGAATAGGAACGGGTTCCATGAATTCTTTAACATGTTCGTCTTTCCTATCTTTTAAAACCGAAAGTTCGGGCACAAGCGTATAACCTAAGTTTTCTCGAACAAGCGATTTTAAGGTTTCAATTGAACCACTTCTATACTCAAATGCCGGAATTTTTTTCTTTCCTCTGTGCGAACAGATATACAAGGCTTGTTCGCGGAAACAGTGCCCTTCTTCTAAGAATAGCATGTCTTCAGAATCCAAGGATTTTGAGTTAATTTTCTCTTCTTTTTGTAGAATGTGGTCTTTTGGCAAATACAAATAAAACGACTCATGAAAGAGTGGAATCTCACGGATATGTCTTTCCTCTAGAGGCGTTACGAGCAAACCCATATCCAAACTTCCTTTTTGCAGCGCCTCCAGAATTTGGGCGGTATGCATTTCTTCTATAACCAATTTGGTTGTAGGGAATTCTCGAATGAAACTGGGTAAGAAAAGCGGCAAAAGATAAGGAGCGAGCGTTGGAATAACAGCAAGTGTAAACTCGCCGTCAAAATCTTCTGTTTCATGACTAACAAAAGCTTTTAAATCGCCAACTTCTAATAAAATTTGTCTTACTTTACTTATAATTTTTTCACCAGCTTCAGTTGGGCGAAGTGGTTTCTTCTGTCTATCAAAAAGTTGCAACCCTATCTCATCTTCCAGTTTTTTCAATTGCATGGTCAAAGTCGGCTGCGTCACAAAGCAACTTTCCGCGGCTTTTACGAAATGGCGATAGTCATCCAGAGCGATGAGGTATTCTAATTGTTGAAGCGTCATTTACAGTATAAATTGTCTTTATACAAATATAAGGATTATCAATTTGACTTATCAAATTATCATACGTATCTTTAGGGCATGATTAAAAACACAAACAATACGACAGATAGGAATGCAATCGGATTGAACGAAGAAAAGTCAGTCGAGTTAGCGAATCAGTTGAACGATCTATTAGCAAATTATCAAATCTTTTATATGAATGTGAGAGGTTTTCATTGGAATATTAAAGGTCCCAAATTTTTCGAGTTGCATTTGAAGTTCGAGGAATTATACAATGACTTATTAGTGAAAGTAGATGAAATTGCAGAACGAGTTTTAACTTTAGGCCATACGCCGATGCATGCTTTTAGTGATTATATAGAGAGATCAAAAATCAATGAAGTGAAGAATGCCAGTGATGGAGAAACAAACGTGAAAAGTATATTGAACAGTTTTGAGATGTTACTTTTAAAGCAAAGAGCAATTCTAGCTTTAAGTGGAGAAGCAGACGACGAGGGAACAAATGCCTTGATGAGCGACTATATTCGCGAGCAAGAGAAATTAGTTTGGATGTACGGTTCATTTTTAGGGAACTAATATAAAGTTTGGTATTTAAAACATTAAGAAATTAAGACTTTTTAATCTGCTGTGTTTAGACAAGTTTAACGACAGAATCCGGCTGATTTAAGTGTGCAAAATTCCACAACTCACCGACACATTTCCACCGCCGACCGATTTACATTGGTTCGGCGGTTTTTTTTGCAATATCTTGGTTTTATAAATCGATAAATTAGTTCACTATGAAATTACTAAATATACTTTTTGTTGCCGCTGGAATTTTTGTATTAACCTCTTGCGATGAATTCTTTAATGAAAATTTTGAGGGAAAAGGACCAGTCGTAAAACGATCGTTAAAGCTTGATGAATTTGACGAAATAGAGGTTTCTAATTCGATGGAATTGTACATTCGACAAGGAGAGAAAACGTCCGTAGTGGTGAAAGGCCAGAAAAATATATTGGATAGACTAGAGGCCAAAGTGAGAAGTGGTCGATTAGAAATTGAATTGGAATGGGGAAATTATCGTGATGTGGATTTAAAAGTTTATGTTACCGTTCCAAACATAAAATATATTGGAGGCAGTGGCGCATCGAGAGTCGAGTTATCAAGTTTTGATAAAATAAAAGAATTGGAACTAGATTTTTCTGGTGCAACAGAATTTCGAGCCGTTGGAAAAGAATCGAACATTGATCGTTTGTTAGTTGATATCAGCGGTGCTGCAGAACTAGAAGGATTTTTAATGAAATGCCGGCGTGTAGATCTCGATTTATCGGGCGCAAGCTCTTGTGAAGTATATGCAACCGAATCTTTGAATTTGGATATTAGCGGAGCAAGTGAAGTTCGATATAAAGGCAAGCCCAGAATTTCGCAAGAGACAAGTGGAGCCTCTTCTGTGAAGGCGGTGGAGTAGAGAGAATCTTGAATTCGAAATCTTCACAGAATAACAATAAGCACGGCAAAAGAAATTCTTGCAGTTTAGTAAGCGTAAGAAAGTTAAATATGTAGGCATTATTTAATTTGAAAACAACTAATATAAGTAAAATCGATAATTACATAACAATTATTGATAAAACTTATCAAAATATAAATTGTAAATTAGTAGTTCGTATTAATGTTAAAAACTAAAAAGCATGGATAATAATAACGGAGCAGGAAAATGTCCCTTTCACAGTGGGCCAATAAAACAAAGCGCTGGATCGGGAACTTCAAATAGAGATTGGTGGCCGAATATGTTGAATTTAAGTATTTTGCGTCAGCACTCATCTTTGTCGAACCCAATGGGAGAAGATTTTAATTACGCGGAGGAATTTAAAAAAGTAGATTTAAAAGCACTTAAGAAAGATTTATACAATTTGATGACCGACTCACAAGATTGGTGGCCGGCAGATTATGGTCATTATGGTCCATTTTTCATTCGTATGGCTTGGCATAGTGCTGGAACATATAGAATTCAGGACGGCCGCGGTGGTGGAGGTTCAGGAAGTCAGCGTTTTTCGCCTTTGAACAGTTGGCCCGATAACGGAAATTTAGATAAAGCCCGATACTTACTTTGGCCAGTTAAACAAAAATACGGTAAGACAATATCATGGGCTGATTTAATGATTTTAGCTGGAAATTGCGCTTTAGAATCTATGGGTTTAGCCACTTTTGGTTTTGCCGGAGGTCGGGAAGATGTTTGGGAACCAGAGCAAGATATTTATTGGGGATCAGAAACAGAATGGTTAGGTGATAACAGATATACGGGCGATCGAGTATTGGAAAATCCACTAGGAGCAGTTCAAATGGGATTGATTTACGTTAATCCGGAAGGACCAAACGGAAATCCAGATCCATTGAAGTCGGCAGTAGATATACGAGAAACCTTTGGACGAATGGCGATGAACGATTTAGAAACCGTTGCATTAGTTGCTGGGGGTCACACATTTGGAAAGTCACACGGAGCGGCTGACCCTGACGAATTCGTCGGCAGAGAGCCTGCTGCGGCGAATATGGAAGAGATGGGACTAGGTTGGAAAAATTCATTTGGAACGGGTCACGGAGATGATACTATTTCTAGTGGAATTGAAGGAGCTTGGACGCCGAACCCAACTAAATGGGACAATGATTATTTCGATGTACTTTTAAATTACGATTGGGAATTGACGAAGAGTCCAGCTGGTGCTCACCAATGGAAACCCACGGAGTCGTCTAATGCTCGTCAAGCGCCTCGCGCGGGCGACGCATCCAAAACTCAAAACTTAATGATGACAACGGCAGATATGGCTTTGAAAATGGATCCAATTTATGCTAAAATATCAAAAAATTATTTCGAGAATCCAGACCAATTGGCAGATGCATTTGCAAAAGCATGGTTTAAATTGACGCACAGAGATATGGGACCAAAAGAGTTGTATTTAGGTTCTGAGGTGCCAAAAGAAGATTTGATTTGGCAAGATCCTATTCCAGCAGTCAACCACAAATTGATTGATGTGCAAGATTCGGAAGGATTAAAGAACAAAATAGTAGCTTCTGGACTTTCGGTTTCCGAATTAGTTTCTACGGCTTGGGCTTCCGCTTCCACTTTCCGGGGTTCGGATAAGAGAGGAGGAGCAAATGGTGCTCACATTCGTTTGGAACCACAAAAGAATTGGGAGGTTAACAATCCTGCTCAGCTATCAAAAGTTTTGAGTGTTTTAGAAGGCGTTCAGAAAGAATTCAATGCTGCGCAATCTGGTGGAAAGATGATTTCCATGGCGGATTTAATTGTATTAGGCGGTTGTGCTGGAGTTGAAAAAGCGGCAAAGAACGGAGGACATGAGGTGAAAGTTCCATTTACGCCAGGACGCGCAGATGCTTTGCAAGAGCAAACGGACGTTGAATCATTCGCAGCACTCGAACCATCCGCAGACGGATTCAGAAATTATTATAAGCAAAAACATAGTCCTACGGCTGAAGAAATGTTAATCGATAAAGCACAATTATTGACACTTACCGTGCCTGAAATGACAGCTTTAGTTGGCGGAATGCGTGTATTAAACACTAATTTTGATGGGTCGAAGCATGGTGTTTTCACTGCAAATACAGAAGTGCTTTCTAATGACTTCTTTGTCAATATATTGGATATGGGGACGAAGTGGAATTCCACATCAGATGCTCAAAATGCGTTTGAAGGAAAAAATAGAAAAACAGGCGAAGTGAAATGGTCGGGAACACGTGCTGATTTAATTTTCGGTTCTAACTCTGAGTTGAGAGCGATTGCTGAAGTGTATGCTAGTTCAGATTCGAAAAATAAATTCCTCCATGATTTTGTTGCGGCTTGGAATAAAGTGATGAATCTTGATCGTTTTGATTTGAAATAAACAAGAAAAGAAAAGGTGGTCTAAAAATCACCTTTTCTTGTTTTTTGATGCACTAAGAATAGTATACACTTCAATAAACAAAACGTCAGAAATAAATGTTTTTTAGAAGGTAGGCAATTGTATTTATAAAAGAAATTAGAAATAATTTAAAAAGTGAAGAGCTTGAAAATAATTTTAGGAATAGTAGTATTGGTTTTCGTGGCTTTTCAAATCTACGTGTACTTCAGTCGAAATAACATTGAAAACTATCCGTACACCGTTTTGAAGCAATATGAATTATTTGAAGTGCGCAAGTACGATGCGGCTTTGTTTACCTCTGTAAAAATGACGGTTAAGGATTACAAGAATGCTTCTAGTAGGGGTTTTTCTATTTTGGCAGGATATATCTTTGGGGGAAACGAAAAGCAGGAGAAAATTGCAATGACGTCTCCTGTTGCGATGTCCATAGAAGATTCTGTGACGATGATGTTTATGCTTCCGAGTAAAATGAATAGAGAAAATTTGCCTCAACCGAAAAACACTGATATTGAATTCAAAGAAGTACCAACAAAAAAAATGGCTGTCGTTCGTTTTGGCGGCTGGGCAAATACGGAGAAAATTGAAGAATATAAGAATAAATTAATTGCAGCGTTGTCAGCAGAAGGGATTCAACATACCAACCACTTTTCATTTTTTGGTTATAACCCACCGTATGATTTTTTCTTTAGAAGAAATGAGGTGGTGGTGGAGTTAGACGAATAAAAAACCCTTTAATGATATTTTTTGGCTTGGGGTTATTTTTTATTAATCTTACCCGTATAAGAACCGATTTCCAAAAAATACATCCCGCTAGGTAAGCGACTAATATTTATTTGAGATTGATTGACTGATATTTCTTTACTAAGCTCTTCTCCTAACAAGTTATAAATTTTGAGTTTATTCAAATCTAAATTAATACCGTCAATTTTGAAAATCTCGTCTGTTGGATTTGGGTAAATTTTTGGGGAGTTTGATAAGATATTTTCATTTATTTCTGCAGAGTATAAAGCACAAGTAAAAGTCGAGCCACTTTCAATATACCCTTGCGGCGTTAATGAATGGCCTATAAATCCGGTATAATTTACAGGGTACTTAGAGGCTCTAAACACACTATTTTGATTCGGCGTATTGCCTTGGGTTATAATTCCTGTGGAAGAAACAGGGTTTATATATTTCCAGACCTTTTCGCCCGTTGTAGTTACTTCGAAAAATTCACCAGCAGGACCTGCACAAATCAAAGTATTGCCGTTCGGTAAACGTTGTGCGCCAGAAATATTTGAGGCAAAAAAATTACTTGGCGTTGTCGCTTGGTAGGTCCAATCAAAAGCAGAAGGAGAATAGCTTATACCCGAATAAGTATAATTTCCAGTTGCGTCAATTGGCGGACTGATTATGTTCACTTGTGAATAGTTCGATCCCACTTGATTATTGAATACAAGTATTTTGCCTCCGTCCGCTAAAGAGTCTGTAATCCAGTGCGTGTCGTGTTGTCGGAAAAGAAGCTGATTAGTCACCGTTCCTTGGTCATACGCTTCAGGATTTCCCCATCTGTACAACAAGTCTCCACCTTTGTTGTGCGCACCACCCAAATGGCTGGCTGCTTGTGCTGAAGTTGTTGCGTGATCTATAATCCACAATTCGCTGAAATTGTGACAGCTAATCATAATTTGATCAAGCTCAGCATTGTAATTAACCGCGTTAAAATGCAGCCAATCTGCTTGTATAGGGTTGGCGTAGTTATAGTTGATGTTTAATAATTGAGGAGAAGTGCTTACTGTGCCAAAATCGTCTTTTGTACCATCAAAATCCTGCACCAAATGATCCCAGACGTGCCATTCCCAGACTAACGATCCACCACCATTCAATAAATCAGGTTGAATTTCAATTATTTTTTCAGACCAGAGCGTCGCTCCAGAAGTTTCTCTTCCAGCTTGGGCAGCTTCTGCTGCTGATTTTGCTTCCCAAACGATTGCGAGAATATTCCCATTTGGCAAGTATTCAATATCATGATGCTGGCATTCTGCAGCAGAAGAAATGGTATATTCCCAAATTACGTTGCCGTTCCAGTCTAACATTTCAATTCCCCCGCCAGAGCCTCCCCCTACAAAGGTTGAATTTTGTGTGTTACGGGTGCGGAGTAAAGTTCCATTTTCTAAAAAATAAGCCGATAAACTTGGCTTGTAATTGGAAAGCCAACTGTGTACCTTTTCACCACAGTTATTAATTAAAAACGTAGTTTTATTCCCCATAGGAGCAAACATTGTATATCCATTATATGAATCGACGGTATTGGTAAATACGCCAACGGTTTGTTGAGATGATGCCGGATTACACCTCAGAATAGTCCATAAGAAAGTAAGAATTAGGACGAATTTCATGCTTATGATGAATAAAAATTTCTACTAAAACTATTGTGAAAATGGAGAGAAAGCTATTCTTTGATAATCTTTCTGGTAACAGACCCCTCAATGTTTTCAATACTTAAAAAGTAAATTCCCCTTTGATAATGTGATAAGTCAATTGAAATTTTTGTACCCAGGAGTTTCTGACCTGAAATAAATCGACCATTGATGTCTATAATGCTACAAATCAAACCTTCAGTTTCATTTGGAATACTAACTGTTAAAAAACCGTTTGTCGGGTTTGGAGCCAGTAAGACGTTGTTTGCCCATGAAAATTCCTCTAATCCAATGCCACCAACGACTCCACTAGCAGATGAAGAAACGCATCCTTCTGGTGTTGTACAAAAGACGCTGTAGTTTCCATTCGTAGTTGCAGTGTAACAATTGGTAGTTGCTCCAGAAATAACAGTTCCTCCAACTGACCAAGTAAATGTTCCGCACGCGGGTGTACAAAGTTGTAGTCCAGTTTGAGTAATTACAGGAGCTGCAGGCGGAGCGCCTAGAGTCACAATAAAAGAATCAACATTTGAACAACCAAAAGCATCTGAATAATTATAGTATAGTGTGTGAACACCAATTGGAGCCATGTTTGGCGTGAAAGTATTGTTAAATATTCCCGGACCGCTAAAAGTACCACCTGTTAAAGGAATAGAATTGGAAATGGTCTGCAGTCCGTCGGTTCCACAAAATGAGTTACTAGGTAAATCACCAAAATCAACTGTTGGAATTGCATGTACCGTTACTGAAACGTCCGGCCCGGTTGTCGCACAAACACCTGTATTAGCTGTAATATGATACATTCCAGTTGTTGTAATTGTTAAGGTTGGACTGGTTGCGCCTGCAATTGGTGAAGCCCCATTGTACCATTGTATATTTGTAGCACCGCTTAAAACGGATAGAACGACATTTTCACCAGCACACAAATTTTGTGAATTTCCTGGAGTGATATTCACTGAAGGACAATCTATCGCTAAAATCATTTCTTTTCTGCCAGAAACAGCATAAGTCAAGGTATTTAATGTTTGGTTTTGAGTAGAAGTAGAAGCGACCCATGGCAAAGACGAGCCCATAGTTCTTGCAGCTAATATTAAATAATTTTCGTTTCCTGTGCCCAGCGGATTTGTACCGTAATGATAGGCAAAGCTATAACTTGAAGCGGGCGTTGGCGTAACATAAACTCCATAGTAATGTGATTGATCTATAGAATCTACTGTTCCACTCGCAGTCACTAAAGGAACTGCATCGACACGATACAGCTGAACTAAAGGCAATAAGGTTGAACTGGTAACTTTTGCCGTATCCATAGTGCCGAAAGGCAAAGATAAATTGGCGATACTTAAATAGCTGTATACACTTGTATTCCCAATGGCAGCACCTGAATTTACTTGTATTGCCCCCGTGGAAGTTCCGTTATTTGCATTTGGTGATTGATCCAATATAGAGCCCGTTTGATCCATATTCCAATAACCACCTAAATTGGCGTATTGTGGATGAGAAGAAGTGACTTTTTTACACATGTATTCGCGAATAGAAGCTTCTGAAATGGCTGAAGACCAAATTTTTACTTCGTCTATCACACCATCAAAATAGCGAGTACCTCCAATTGTATATGCTGCTCGGCCAATGTTAATGTCGTAACTGCCATTGGTAATGGGCCCAGCAAAGGCAAGTGAATTTTGCTCTATTCCATTAATGTAAATGCGCAAGGTTGCGCCGTCGTAGGTTCCAGCAACGTGATACCAATTGCCAGTAGACATTACTGCACTTGAAACAACCTCTTTCCAAGTGCCATTGCTTGAAAAGTTGAAAGACAAAATGCCGTTTGCACCTGTTCTCAAGACATAACCCTGGTTTCCAGACGCCCAACCGTCTTTTGAAATAATTACATTTTCCCAGGAATTAGCAGCATAAGCGTCGGCTTTAATCCAAGCTTCAAGGGTTATTCCTGTTGAGGGCGATAATGTTGCGGAATTTGGAACTGAAATATATGAATTTGTAAAATCAAATGCCTTCCCAGAACCAGCTAATTGAGCTTTAGTAATGAATATAAGTCCTAGGGTTGTGGATAAAATGAGTAGAGTTTTTTTCATGATTCTTATTTTCTTGCTGAAAGGTAGGCAAAATTTTAACGAATCAATTCAAAAATCAACAAACGCAAAGCAAAAAAAAAAACATTTAATTTCCTGTTACTGCGGCTATTCCGGGCAACTCAATACCTTCAAGATATTCTAGCATGGCACCTCCTCCTGTAGATACATACGATACCTTATCCGCTAGATGAAATTGATTTATTGCGGCAACAGAGTCACCTCCGCCGATGAGTGAAAACGCCCCTTTTGAAGTGGCTTCAGCAATAGCATACGCGAGAGCTTTCGTTCCACCTTCGAATTTGGACATTTCGAAAACACCCATTGGACCGTTCCACAATATCAACTTAGATTTTGAAATAATTTCCTCGCAATCTTTTCTAGTTTGAGTTCCAGCATCCAGTCCCATCCATCCATCGGGAATTTCAGAAATATTAACTTCTTTCGTATTCGCAGCATTTGAAAAATTGTCGGCAATTATTGCATCAACGGGAATATAAAGATTTACACCTTTTTCTTTCGCTATTTTAAGAATGCGTTTTGCTGTATCCAAATAGTCTTCTTCAATAAGAGATGAACCCACTTTACCGCCTTGTGCTTTTACAAATGTAAAGGCCATTCCTCCGCCAACAATTAGGTTGTCAACTTTGTCTATTAGCATTTCGATGATTGTTATTTTCGATGAAACCTTTGCTCCGCCGACGATTGCTGTTAAAGGCTTTTCATCGCTATTCAGTATTTTATCGACACTTTTAATTTCATCTTCAATCAAAAACCCGAACATTTTGTCATCTGGGAAAAAGTCGGCGATAATAGCGGTACTCGCATGCGCACGATGGGCAGTTCCGAATGCGTCGTTCACATATACATCTCCGTGTTTGGCCAATTTTTCAGAGAATATACGGTCACCTATTGTTTCTTCTTCATAAAATCGCAAATTCTCTAACATTAAGATTTCATTTTTTTTAAGCGCCGCGCTCATTCTGTATGCATCTTCTCCAATACAATCCCCTGCAAATTTGACGGGGTGACCAAGAACATGTTGTGTATGACTTATAATGTGCTTTAAAGAATATTGCGAGTCCGCAGCTGATTTTGGTCGTCCCAAGTGTGACATTAGCACGATACTTCCGCCTTTACTCAGGATATAATCAATCGTTTTTTTCGCCGCACGAATGCGCGTATCATCCGTTACTTCTAAAGTTTCTTTGTCCAAGGGAACGTTAAAATCTACTCGAATTAAAGCTCTTTTTCCTTCAAAATTGTACGTACTGATATGAGCCATGATTTTTATTTTTCTTGAGGGCAAATTTAGCGAAATAGTTTTTAATCTTTGTTAAAGATCCAACCTACTTCATTTTTCTTGGTGTAAAATTTTCTTCAGAAAAGAACGGCAGATGTCAAATGCGGGCTCTTTCTTTTGTTTAATAATTTTGAACAATTGAAAAGTAAATAGGTAAACCAATGGTGATGTTTATTGGGAAAGTGACGGCAAGTGCCATTGGAAGATAAAGTCCAGGATTAGCTTGTGGCACCGTAATTTTCATGGCTGCAGGCACAGCAATATAGGAAGCACTAGCAGCTAAAACAGCAAACATAAATCTACTTGTAAGGTCATCTGTAACGACTGAACTTAAAACCGCAAAGAGACATCCGTTGATTAAAGGGACAAGCAAAGCAAATAAAAACGGAAACCAACCAAAGGAAAAGAATGACTTCAATTTTCTACCACTTGAAATCCCCATATCTAACAGGAAGATAGCTAGAAACCCTTTGAAGAGATCATTTGTAAATGGTTTAATTCCCTCAGCTTGTTTGTCACTCGCCAAATACCCAATAATTAAACTTCCAATAATTAACAAAACACTCCCATTTGTAAAAGAGTGTTTTATGACAGATCTTTTCTTAATCTTTGTCGTTTCTTCTGTATTGTATATTGAAATGAGCAATAAACCAATAATGATTGCGGGAGATTCCATTAAAGCCATTATGGCAACCATATGACCATGAAGCGCTAAATTTTGAGATTCTAAATAAGAAACGGCCGTCACGAAGGTTACTGCACTAACGGATCCGTATGCCGCTGCAATCGCGCCCGCATCAAAGACGGATAGTTTTCTTTTTAAGATAAAGAAAGTATACAGTGGAATAACAAGTGAAAGTCCTATACCGAATAACATAGAATAACCTATTTCACTTGTAAATGCTTCATGTGAAAGCTCTTGCCCACCTTTGAATCCTATAGCAAAGAGTAAGTAAATAGAGATGAATTTTGAAGAATTTTCAGGAATTTCTAAATCGCTTTTTAAGTAAACAGCGACTATTCCTAAAACAAAAAACAATAAGGCGGGATTCGTGAGATTTTCGATGAGTAAATTTAAATTCATAAAACTTATTTAAGTTATTATTCTATTTTTTGACGCTCTTTCTAAGCGGTCATTAATGGATCTACCGAGGTCGATCTCGGGAAGTTTTTCAGCAATTATTACATCTAGTTTTTTTTGGTCCAATAGGTGCATTGAAGCATACAAATTTGCAGCAGCTTCTTGGAAGTTACCAGTAAGGGATAATATTTCTTGCTGGTGGATATCAGCATCGAGAATTTTATTTTTGAAGAGGAGAACACCAATTTTATTTCCTTTAAAAGTCTTACAAAGTGCGGCAACGTCGTCAGTGAAATAAGTCGGGGTTTTAGGAGAATAGTGTTTTTCCAACATGCCGGGAGCTTCAGGACTTTCGGCATTGTGTATTCTCTGATTTAGTGGCCCCATAACTTGCTCAATTTCCTCAACTGACAAGGAACCAAGACGATAAATTATGGGTTCGCCGTTCTCAAAACCGACAATTGTGGACTCTATACCTTTCGCACATCTTCCGCCATCTAAGATTATTTTTAATTCATCTTTGAAATAATTGGCAACGTGTTCGGAACTTGTAGGGCTTATTGACCCGAAAGGATTCGCACTTGGAGCGGCTAAAGGAAAATCAAGTTTGTTGAGTAATTCTAAAGTCAAAGGATGATTGGGAATCCTAATTGCAATAGTGTTGTTTCCAGCGGTAACAATATCTGGTATTTTTGGGTGTTTTTTTAACACTAATGTCAATGGCCCAGGCCAAAAATGATTTGCTAAAACCATTGCTTTAATGGGAATATCTAAGGCTATTTCTTTTAAGTAATCCACGGACTTGATGTGGACAATCAAAGGGTTGTGTAGTGGTCGATTTTTCAGTAAAAATATTTTTCTTATTGCATTTTCATCAAAGGCATTTCCTGCAAGTCCGTATACAGTTTCTGTGGGAATAGCAATTATTTCTTTGGCGACAAGTGCTTCTTTTGCCTGATTGGTGTCTTTAGTTATCAAAACGGGAAGTTTTAAGGATTGCATTTATCGCAGTACATTGGGTCTTCGAAACGTATTTTATTCGGAAATTGATCTTCTCGGGTAAAATCACATTTTTTACAGCGAGATAAATATTTTAATGCTGAATTAGTTGGAGAATAACACAATTCGCATGGCAGACCTTTAATAACTTCAGTTATGTCAAAGCCGGGAGTTTCACATTTTGGGCAATGTGAATTTATTTTGTCGGCTAATTTTTTTGCTAAATCCCCAATGATGTTCATTCTAGTAGGATTAAATTGAGCTCGCATGTCTGTTTCAATGTAAGCTAAACCGTCACTTCCCTTTATTTCATTATATATTTTATACAAAATTTCCCAGTCTGTAATTCCTTTTTTTATTGCAGTGAAATCTTGTTTGTTTTTACGAAGGATTAAGCCGTGCGAAGGGAAAAGTGCTTTTTCTGCAAAATCAACTAATTCTTCTTTTGATTGAATGATTGAGCCATTAAAATTTGTGTTGGTACTTAATTCACGAACAATAATCTCTAAATTATTTTTTTTATCCAGAAAGAATAAAAATTCGTCATCTGATTGCACAAAATAGAGGGCCGGATGAGGGCCAAAAGAACCTTCGCTCGCAACAGCTAAATCATGACCGGTTAATTTTAACGCAGCTAAACATTTTTCTCTTGCCGTAGAGATGGGATCAAGTTTTCGCTCAACTTCTCCAGAAAAAGTGCCTAGTTCATCTGTGTTAAAATTTGTAGTTACGGTGCACTTAACACCCAAATATTTCTCTAGAATAGGAGCGATTATCTTTTCCTTTTCATGCATAGTTGCGATAACAAGGACTCGATTGAGAAACATGGATTAAGACTGCAGAAAATTGATGGTGATATCTGCTTTTATTTCAAGATTCAAACCGCTAGATTCTGTTTCTTCAAGGATTTGGAGAATTCGTTCTATATTTTTTTTAAGCTCAGGAATTCTATTTAATGCCGTTTCATCTGCTTTGCCGAATCGCTCTTCAGTACTGAAGTTTTTACGTTGATGAAATTGGATTTTACTTGAATAAATGCTCGTTAATATTTCCTTGCTATCTTGAGAAGAAAATAGGCCGTCTATGAGACTAAATTTTTGTTGATCTTTCATTTTTTGTAATTAACTTAAAGGTTATTAGACCCGAAAAAATTGCGATAGATGTAAAAAGGTCGCTTTTCAAAACATCGTTGGATAGGAAACCCAATGCAAAGAAGGTAAGCATCATTCCCAAGCCAATAAGAGGAATAGATTTGTTTTTAATCATCCTGTTTTTTTATAATTCTTTCTGTATTTTGCATCGACTAAAAGTCATTTAGCGAGGCATTTTCGAACCGCTCTTATGAAGACACAAAAGTCGGAATCAAATTCCATATATTTTCATTTATATTTGTAATGAAATACATAAGTAAATTTTATGAATTACACCTTAAATCAGTTACAAATTTTCTTGAAGGTTGTTCAAATGCAAAGCGTTACCAAAGCCGCTGAAGAACTACATTTGACACAACCTGCAGTTTCGATACAATTAAGAAATTTTCAGGACCAGTTCGATATTCCTTTAACTGAAGTGGTTGGGAGAAAAATTTATATTACTGATTTTGGCAAAGAGATCGCCGAAGCAGCAGAGAACATTATCAACCAAGTTCATGAGATCAACTATAAAACGATGGCCCATAAGGGTCAATTAACGGGACGATTAAAAATGTCAGTGGTGTCTACAGGAAAATATGTAATGCCTTTTTTTCTCGCCGATTTTATGAATCAAAATGCGGGTGTCGAACTATTGATGGATGTTACGAATAAAAGTAAAGTGATCAAAAGCCTTGAAAAGAACGAGGTTGACTTTGCTCTTGTGTCTATATTGCCTGAGACGATGAATATTGAAAAATTGGATCTTCTTCAGAACAAGTTATACTTGGTAGGTCAAACGGATATAAAATTTAAGAAAGTAAAAGACCTAAACGAAAACTTTAAAACCTTGCCGATAATTTTTAGGGAAAAAGGATCCGGCACAAGACAAATAATGGAAGGCTTTTTTAAGGAAAATAATATTGCAAGTCTAAAAAAAATGGAACTAACTTCAAATGAAGCCGTTAAACAGGCCTTATTAGCCGGCTTAGGTTACTCAATAATGCCACTCATTGGTATCCGGAATGAACTTTTCAACAAAGAATTACATATTATTCCTACCAAAGGACTTCCTATTAAAACAACATGGAGTTTAATTTGGCTAAAAGGCAAGAAATTATCTCCAGTGGCAAATGCATTTTTAACGGATTTAAAAAAGGAAAAAGCGAACATTTTAAATGACAAATTCGATTGGTATGAACAATACTAGATCAATTTAAACTCTTGTAGAAAAAGAACAATTTATCGCTATCTTTATTCCTAGATGTCCGAAAAACAAATTTTCACCCTAAAACAAGTCGTTTCTTCGATAAAGAAAACAATCGACGAGCGCTATAAAATGGCGTATTGGGTAAAAGCGGAAATGCACAAGTTAAATCGTTTTCCGAGCGGACATTGTTTCCCCGAATTGGTGCAAAAAGAAGACGGAAAAATTGTAGCGCAACTTTCTGGAATTATTTGGAAAACAGTAATGGACAGAGTCAATAAATCCTTCATGGAATTGTTGAAAGAACCTTTGAAAGAAGGAACTAACTTGTTGCTTTTAGTGAAAGTAACCTTCAGCGAAAAGTATGGTCTTAGTCTGCAGATTTTGGATGTTGATCCCAGTTTTGTTTTGGGTGAATTACAGCGCGAGCGGGAAGAAACATTGAAAAGGCTGACGAAAGAGGGAATTCTCAACAACAATCAAAATTTACCTTTTCCTTTGTTGCCGAAAAGAATTGCAATAATCTCAGCCGATACGAGTAAAGGATTGTCGGATTTTATGAACGTGCTGGAAAGCAATGAATACGGTTACCATTTTTATACCCATTTGTTTCCTGCAGCTTTACAAGGAGATATTGCGCCAAATTCGATTCAAAAGCAACTTCGGATAATTGAACAAGTCAAAGATTATTTTGATATTGTTGTCATAGTGCGCGGCGGCGGCGGCGAAGTTAGTATGACGTGCTACAATAATTTTGAATTGTGTGAGGCAATAGTAACGTTTCCTTTGCCGATATTGACAGGAATAGGTCACAGTACAAACTTGACAGTTGCTGAAATGATTGCCTACCAAAATGGAATTACACCAACTGAATTGGCAGAAATGCTCATTCGCAGCTTTCACGATTTCGCTGTTCCGCTAGATGATGCAAGAAAAATAGTGATTCGCACCTCGGAAAATGTTTTGTTAAATGCAGGCCAGAATTTAAGTCATGCTCAGAAACTATTTGTGGCGCTTGTTACTTCAAAATTCTCAAAAAACCGAATGGCAGTAAAAGAAATAGAAAAGGATATTTTCAGGTCATTTAAGGATTGGAATGCATTAAAAGCGAAAGAAATAAAGCACGAAAGTGAGCGATTAGTGCGTGAAGCACAGTTTCTACTCCACAATTATAGACAAAGGTTGGAGTTGCCTGTAGATAAGCTAAAACCTGCGATTGAGCGAAGTTTACGTCAACAAAACGAAAGACTAGGGGTTAGCTCGAGAAATGTTGAATTGCTCAGTCCAAAAATGGTCTTGAAACGAGGTTATTCTATTACTCGAGTCCATGGAAAAGTTATTTCCATGGAAAATCCCGCTAAAAAAGGCGACAAAATTAGTACCTTCACACATGATTTTGAACTGGAAAGTGAAATCAAAGAATTGAAAAAAACAGACGATGAGTAAAGAAATTTCCTACGATAAAGCATTTGACGAATTGCAACAAATTGTTTCAGATATGGAAGAAGGGGAAATTGGTGTCGATGAACTTTCCATTAAAGTTAAACGCGCTTCGGAATTGATTAAAATCTGCAAAGAGAAATTGAGTTCGACCGAAGAAGACGTAAGTAAAATACTGAAAGGATTAAAATAAAAAATCGTTTAATCAATCTGAATAAAACTTGTTTGAAACGGTGATTATTGGAATCAAAATATTTTTGTTTACAAATAGTAATTTTCATACCTTGGTTTAATAATTCGTAGAAAAAGAACCTCATTATGAAAAAAGCGCTACTCTTTGTTGTCTTAATTTTTTCAGTTTCAGCTAGTGCTTTTGCTTTGCAGCATAAGAATACAAGCTCTGTTTACGAGCATATGCTAGAAATAAACAAAAACTGGCAAAAAGGCCATGCTCAAAATTACAATCAATTAATTTCTTTTGAATCGGATATCGATAGAATTCAAATGCATCTATTGTTTGTTGAACAAGCACTTCTCGCGAAATCAACTAAGCATCTTTCTGAAAAGCAAAAATTGAATCGAGTGGACATGTTGGGCGTTCTTCATTCGTATGCTTTGAATAAACTATTCCCAATAAATACAGGACATTCAGTTCGTCAACCCTACTTTATAGACAATTTTGGAACACATTGCGCCGTTGGATTTTTAGTAAAAAAATCAGGTTTTGAGGACATTTCCAAAGCAATAGCCGAAAAGCAAAATTTTGCGTACGTACGAGAAATAGTTTCGCCAGATTTGGTACAATGGAGCATGGTTTTTGGTTTTACTTTGGAGGAATTGGCATGGATTCAGCCAGGTTATGCGCCTTCACAATCTTATTCTCAGATAGGACAAGGTGCAAATGGTAAAGTTACTCATTCTGAAATGTATGGTCCGCAATGGTTTTTTAGTGGAGAATTCGACAGTTTGGATAATCTTCCATGTTTAAAAATAGGCAAATATGAAAACGGTCAATTGAGTTGTTTGGCAAGTGGTTTGGATGGAGAAGTAAATGATTTAGATTATCATCAAACCAAAGGAATAAAAGCAACGGGACATTTCTTGCACAACGGAATTTACTATCCTTTAGCTACGTTAATAAATAATACGTGGACCTTTGATTCTATTCCTAATCGTCCAAATGCTCGAGCAACTGCTTCGGCATTAGCTTATACGTACGGAGCATATGTTGCAATTGATCATCCGACAATTGCTGGAGATCAAGAAGTATGGAAGGCAATTTACGGCAACTGGAGCCTTGTTGCCACTGTTCATGGAAAGGTTTTTGAAATAGATGAAGGCGGAAGTTTTTTTGGAGCCTTCGAATCAGCCGAAGTTTATGAAAATAATACTTGGGTAAATTACAACTCAAAAAATGTTTTTATAATGGCTAACACAGGTTATTATCAAACTATTTCTGGAATAGTTCCTGACACTATCTTTGCGTTTACGAAAATCAATAATGTTATCTATGTTGGAGGAAGAACTTCAACACATATCGGTTCAAGTGGGGCATTGGTATCGAGTATTCTTAATGGAATTGCACAACCGCTTCTTACAATATCAGATCTTGACCCGACAGCAAAATATGCTGTTTATGATATGAAAACAAATGATGATAATTCGATTTATATTTCTGGAAATTTTGAATCGCATTGGAGTCCATATTGGATAAAAAACGTTGGTCTTTTTCACCCCAGTTCCGCATATATTGAAACTCTTGGATATTTTGACAATACAGTTTATACCATTGGGAGTTCTGGTCAAACTTTATTTACCGCAGGTGATTTCAGCTCTAATTTGGCTGGAGGCTCCTTCACTTGGGATACTCAAAGCGTAAATCGTTTGGCAAAACTAGATGGAATTGCTTCGATAAATGAAAACGATATATTCTCAGAAAAAATACAAATTTCCCCCAACCCTTCAAAAGGCAACTTATTTATAACAGGAACAAACATTGATAAAGTTGAAATTCTCGACCCAATGGGAAAAATTATTCATATTGGAAATAAAACTGAAATGGATTTCCATCACCTTCCCGCAGGAATGTATTTGGTGCGAGTTACTGACCAAACGGGAAACGCAGGAACCAAACGATGGATAAAAGAATAGAAAAGCGAGCTGTTGGCATTAGAATTTAATTCTCAAAAACCGCAGTACATTCTACGTGTTTAATTCTAGCGCTATAAAAATCTATTTCTCGATCAATTCCAAACGATATTCCTTGCCTTTTTCCAAAGCAGGAATTCCGTCAATCAACCATTTTGGAGCTGGAGCGCCCAATAAATAATAATCAAAAAACTGACGCATTCGTATGCTTAAATCAATACGGTTTGCATTTTTCATCAAGTTGTGATCGTCACCGTTGTAATTTAACATCCAGCAAGGTTTTCCCAGTCGCTTCATTCCCATGAACATTTCAATTCCTTGATACCACGGAACGGCCCCATCTTCATCGTTGTGCATAATTAGCAATGGTGTTTTTACATTTGGCAAATGGAAAATAGGTGAATTTTCCACGTACAATTCAGGCGCTTCCCAAATCGTTTTTCCGATTCTACTTTGCGTTCTTTCGTATTGAAACTGACGATTCATTCCACTTCCCCAACGAATTCCACCGTAAGCACTAAACATATTTGAAACCGGAGCTCCTGCCATAGCAGCTGCATAGCGAGTTGTCATTGTTATCAATTGAGCAGTTTGATAGCCACCCCAACTTTGACCTTGTAAGCCCATTCTCGTAGAATCAATGTTTGGGTAAAGTTTCAAAGCAGCATCTGTTGAAGCCATGATACAATCGTATGCTGATTGAGCAGGATGACCAACTTTATACCGAATATCTGGAATTAAAACACAGTAACCAGCAGAGGCGTATTCTGTTGCGAAAATAATAGATGCCGTCGGCTTTGGTGCGTAATGTGCGTGAAATCTATCCGTATACAATTCATAGAAGTAAACAAGGAGTGGATATTTTTTAGTCGCATCAAAATCTTCTGGTTTATACAGTAGAGCTTGAAGTTTTTGCCCATCGTAGCTTGTATAATCCATTAATTCTACGGTTGTCCAATTGTATTCGCTTTGTTGCGGATTAGTTCTACTAATTCTCGTTTCATTTTTGAAGTTATTATCCATTATAAATAAATCAGCGTAATCCCTTATACTTGATTTTCGGATGATTATAGTTGAATCATTTTCGCTACGTTGAACCGTATTTATTGCGTGAGGAGTTTGATAGACTTTGATTAAATCGTTGTGGGTTTCATTGTCAATCCATTCGTAAATCATTTCATCTTTCGTCGTTCTATTGGTTGCCAATAAATAAGTGTTCTCAGCTGAAACATAAACACTGTCGTTGTCCCAATTTCTTGGTCGAAATTCAATGTTTTCAGTTTTCCCTTCACGATTCGTTAGAGATGTCAAGCTTTGTTTGGAGACATCATATTTCCAGATGTCAAATTCGGATTGAATATAAACGTCAGTTTCACCACGTTTCCAGCCAAGAATACCTAAAGGATATTGAACATGAGGCGTTCCATTTCCGTCTTGCTGCCAGTTTATTTTAGAGCTTGAGCACGTCATACATTTTTCTGATTTATTGTCTAAATCCATCAGGAATTGCTGCTGAGTTCCTTTGTCGAAATAAGTATAGTATTTTCCTGTTGGTGAAAGTTCACCTCCAAAATAGATGCGTTTTTTAATTAATTCTTTGTTCCCGTCGATCAATGAAATTCGATAATGATCTGTTGCAAATGGAAAGTCCCAGTTGAAGTCAACTGAGTAGGGATCATCGTTACTTCCTAAAATATAATCACCTTCTAGACGGTTCGAAGCAGAACCTTTTATTGAATCATTTTCTAATGAAACCAATTCAAAAGTAGCTAGGTTTAATGCCTGTAATTCGCTTTCCTTTTTATCCCGATTGAGTTCAACTAGCTGCATCGGCTGATTTCTTTTCTCTTGGTAATGCCAAACGTCTAATTTCGCTTTTTCTGTTTCAAGCAAAGAGTCTTCGGGTTCTTTGACTTTTAATTCATCTAGACCTAGGAACATGTATTTTTCATTCTCCGTAAAAACGAAAGACTGATTTTCACTTACCGACATATTGGAATCAATGAAAATGGATGAACTATCTAAATACACATACTTCTTCCGATCTTTTAAATCGTAGAGATAAAACGTATTATTTTTGACTTTTGTCGTATCTGTTGAGCCGAGGTAAGCTAAGAATTTATCACTTTTACTTATTGAAAATTTATTCAAACTTGTTTTCAGAGAATCAACAATAAAAGACTCTTCTTTCGCAAAATCATATATGAACAAGCGGAATTCCTCTAAATCGTCAACTTTTTGGTGTTGGTTGTAAAGGAAAAATTGACCATCTGGTGAAAAGAGATAATCTTTCACATTTTTGAATTCGATTTTTATTTCAGTTGTTGGCTGAAAGAGATAAACGAAATTTCCATCCGAAGAGATTTTTGGCTTTTTTGGTTCTTCTTTTTTCTTCTTTTTGAACCAATTACAACGGTTCTTCTTTTTCGATTCTTTTGGTTTCGGTGCGACGTAGTTGCTGTCAATTGTATAAGCCAACCAATTCGTTTCTTCATTTACCGAAAAGCCTTTAAGAAGAGCAACACTTTTAGTATCTCTATCGGTTAATCGGACAATAAACAAAGAATCTTTTGGCCATTTTTTCTTGTCCACTTTTTTCAATTCACAAGTGCGAAGTGTATCAAATCCCGCAGTTTTCTTGAAGACGAAAAAATCATTGGTATTCGAAAATTGAGCGTCTGTTCCTCTATAGAATGAGTCCAATGAGCTATTTTTATTGTCATATAAGTATAAATAACCATCTCCACGATGAGGTGTTATTTCATAAGATACATAGCGGCCATCGGCTGAAACGGATTGACTTCTAAGTGATTTCCAGTCATTATAAACCGTATGGTCAAGAACTTTTTTCTGAGAAAACAAATTGGTGGTCAACAAAACCAAAAGGACAATAAGAGCTAACTTCATTTGAGAATTTTGGAAGCCAAATTACCAAATTTCGGGGAGAAACGGTAAAAGAGATAATATTCTATATGTTTTCGTTGCAAATAATAGTTCAACTGCGCTGTTCATAGAACAATTCAAAAATATAGATGTATTGAAATGTTGAATTCTTTCGGAGCTCAAAAGTTATTTTGGAAGCATCAGATATCAAACAATTCGCTGGCAAGGTAGTCAGCGATTAAACAGCCTTCATTGGTAAGAAAAATTGAGCCATTTTTTTGTTCCATCAAATTCCTATCTATAAAGCTTGTTACTCGCTCTTTAAAGCTTGCCGTCAGATGTAAAATATTATTTAACTGCTCTAAATTTACGCCCCAAGAAGTTCTCAAACCCGTCATCAACAATTCGTTAAACCGATCTTTATCACTGAGAACTTCTTCTTCAAAATATTTTTTTTCTTCCCGAATTAATTTAAGATAGCGCTGATTATTTGCAATGTTGTAGCGTCTAGAAATACCATTGTAGCTATGTGCTGACGGTCCTATTCCGAGATAATTCACCCCTTTCCAATAGGAGGAATTATGTTTTGCTTCTTTCCCAGGTTTACAGAAATTGGAAATTTCATAAGGCAGATAGCCTAGTTTTTGCAATTCAGAACGCAAAAACTCGAATTGTAAAGATTGTTCATCTTCAGTGGAAGGAATGAGATCTCCGTCTTTTACTCTTTTATAAAGTATTGTTTTTTCTTCAATTGTTAAACAATAAGCTGAAATATGATCCACACCAAAGCTCGCAACGCTATTTATGTGATTTTTCCATGTTTCCATGTCCAGCTCGGGCAAACCATAGATTAGGTCGACAGACAGGGCATCAAACCCCTCTTTTTGTGCTAATTGAACACAGTTTTTCGCCTCCTCAGCTGTATGAGCCCGATTCATCCATTTTAGGTCCTTCTCTCGAAAAGACTGAATACCTATGCTTAAGCGATTAAATCCCAATTTTTTCCAAGACCGAAGCGAATTAACTTTAATATCGTCAGGATTGGCTTCGAGTGTGATTTCGATATTCTCGTTCAAAGAATAATGCTTGCGTATGGCATAAAAAAGCTGTTCTAATTCGTTTTCTTTAAGAAGACTTGGCGTTCCACCGCCAAAATAGACAGAATCGATTGTTTCAAGATGCAGTTCCGCAGCTCGTGAACTTAATTCGAGACACATTGCTGTTATCATCTCTTCTCTGTACGATTCAAAAGTTGTGGAAAAATGAAAATCGCAATAGGTACAACGCTGTTTGCAAAAAGGAATATGGATATAGATACCCGCCATAGTGCAATATTACAAACTCCGAATGGAAAAGCTTAAAAAAGATTTCGTTGTATAGTAAAAATGTCGAACTAGTTTATAGATTAGGGTCGAAAGTTCAAAATTCTTCACGCCAAAACCCCTTTTCTGTCGAGCTATTTGAAATTAAGGAAGAAAAGCATAACTTTCTTTCAGCAAGTAACACTAAAATCTCAATCCCAATAAACACCAATTTTTCCAACGCTTTTCCCAGATGCAAGACTTTCAAATGCTTTTGAAAAGTCTCCCACTTCAAAAGACCCTCCAACCTCAGGTTTGAGTTTTCCTTCGCGGTACAATTCAAAAACAGAGTTTAAGCAATCGAACATGATCATCGGTTTGTTATCGGCAATTTTGAGCATATTAATACCTAAGGTATTTTTGGAACGCATCATCAATCCTATCGGCAAAATAAGGCCCATTTTTCGAATAAAATTCAGAGAGGAGAGAATTCCCCATTTACCGCTGCTTAACTGAGAACCACCAAATAGCATTAATCGACCTCCAGAACCAAGTAGTTTAAAGTCCTTTTTAAATGTGTCGCCAGCAACAGGATTGAAGCTAACATCCAAACGTTCTTCACCTAGGATACTTGAAATTTGTTCAGCATAATCAGATTGTGAATAATCTATAACATGATCAGCACCAAAATTTCTGACAACATCCGCCTTAGTCGAGGATCCAATTTTTGCGAAAACCTCGGCTCCGTTCATTTTGCAAAGTTGAATCAATAAACTCCCAACTCCACCTGCCGCGGCATGAATAAGCACTTTTTCATTTTTCCGAACAGGAGCTAAATAGTGTGACATGTAATAAGCCGTTACTCCTTGTGTACATAATGCCAGAGCTTCGCCCGCTGGAGTTGCATCGATTGCTATAAAAGCAAAATTTTCAGTAATGACATGCTTGGAATAACCGCCAAATCGGCAAAATGCTAATACACGCTGTCCCAACCAAGAAGAAGCAATGTCAGCACCTACTTCAACGACTTTCCCAACGACTTCGTAACCAACAACACATGGCATTGGCGGCGCTTCGCGGTACAAACCTTGACTCGCCATAACGTCGGCATAGTTTAAGCCAAAAGCTTCACTTTCAATAATTACTTGATCCGATTTTATTTCAGGAATGGACCATTCACGACGCTCGAAAGCTTGCGCAGGTTTTGCTTTTTTAACTAGAACTATTGCTTCGGTTATCATTTTTTCTTGGCCGTTGGCTTTTTGCTTTTGGCCATTGGCGAATTAGCTAAAAGCCAACAGCCAATAGCCAACCGCTATTTACTTTTTTTCTCTAATTTCTTCTTCAATTTCACTTCCTCTTTCGAAATTCCTTCAATTATAACAACGATTTCTCCTCTAGGAGCCGTTTCATTGAAATAGTTTTTCAGTTCCACGGCTGTTCCTCGATGATAGGTTTCAAATAGTTTTGAGATTTCCCGAACGACACAAACTTTTCGTTCTGCACCCATGAATTCTTCAATTTGTTCCAAACATTTCACCAAACGATGAGGGGATTCATAAAGAATGACCGTTCTATCTTCTTGCGCCAACTCCATAAGCTTCGTTTGACGGCCTTTTTTGTGGGGTAAAAATCCCTCAAAACAAAAACGGTCAGAAGAAAATCCACTTGCAACAAGTGCAGGAATTATTGCAGTTGGGCCGGGTAGACACTCTACTTTAATTCCCTCATCTATGCACGCGCGAACCAATAAAAAACCTGGATCAGAAATACCCGGTGTTCCAGCATCAGAAACCAATACAGCCGAACCTACAGATTTAATTTTAGAGACGGTATTTTCCAAGGCTTTGTGCTCATTGTGCATGTGAAATGGAACTAATTGCTTGTGAATATCCAAATGATTAAGCAAGCGTTTTGTTGTCCGGGTGTCTTCAGCAAAAATAATTTCTGCTTCTTTCAAAATCCGTATAGCTCGTAAAGTAATGTCTTCAAGATTACCAATGGGCGTGGGAACTAATATCAAATGAGCCATGGTGTAAAGATAAGTAAAGTGGAATGTATTTAAGTGGAAAGTTTAAAAGCGGAAAATAAAAACTACTGTCGTTTCAAACTCAATAGACCATGACCTTCTCTATTTCTAGTGTATCTCCGCCATTTCTCAAAACTGCTTGATACCTTCCAGCAGCAAAAGATATAGGAATAATGTAGGTGCTTTTGCTTTGAGGTAGTTTGTTTTGCGATACAAGTTTACCTTCGTAATCATAAAAATTTAGAGAGCAATTATCGCTTGGCAAATTGCCAACAAAAACCGAAATACTTTCGCCACTTTTCACAGGATTTGGGCCCAAAGCCATGTAGTTGACAATGTTTGGGTTAACGATAACACTGTCTATAGGCGGAGCAACATGTATTGTTGCGCGAATGGTATCGTTTGCGCCATTGCACCCGTAGGCGATTAAACTTACTTCATAACTTCCAGTATCACTATATTGGTAAAAAATGCTGTCTTGGTTTTCACCCGTATTTAAAATTGTTCCGTCACCAAAAGCCCACAAAAAACTACCGCCCATAAGGCTAGTGTTCGTATAGTTTACACCATTCATATGGTTTGCAGCGGAGGTAAAAGCAGCTTCTGGATCACCTAAAAAACCGAGGCAATTTGTTTTCATCACATAACCATACAAGTATTGAGGAGAAACATTGAAAGAATCATAAAATTCTGCTTGACCAATAATTACAAAACCACCATCTGGTGTTTTTTCCACATCGCCGATATCGTAAAGCACCATGCTATCCACAACGGTTGGTGCGGTGTAGTGATACCTTCTTTCCCAATCCAATTCTCCATTGGTAATTTTACGTTTCTCTATGCGTAAAAAGCCATTAAAAAGCGTATCCACAAAAAAATGAGCACCTACGGTTGAAGTGTCGCCTGAAATAGCAAAATCATTGATAAGTCTTTCGGGATTATAATTATCAGGGTTATAATCAAGTCCACCCAATTCTTTCCTCCAAACTAAGTTAAAGTTGCTGTCTAATTTGGCAACCGTGGGCTTCAATTCCCAATAATCGGCCCCCGTGTCTGGGTAAATTGCTTTTGATTTTGAAAGACAAATGATTGTCGCTTTTTCATTTTCTACTAATGTTGAGCCATAAGCGCTAACAGTAAAAGGGTCTGGTTGCACTATTTTTTGGCTAATTAAAGTACCTGAAGGTGAATACCGTTCGAAATAAATTTTGCTCTTTTGTTGAGACAGCGGAGAGAAAAAACCATATTTAAAATTCCAATAGGAAATAAGTAAATCGCCATTTGTGTATAGTTTTAAGTCTTGATGAATCTTGTAATAGTATTCAGAACTAGAATTCAATTTTTTCATCCAAAGCAATTCATGAGTAATTTGAGAAAATTTACAAAGTGCAATTCTCTCTTCGTTATTTTGGCAAGTATCGCAGGGAAGGATGTTGTCAAGTGTGTAATATACTTGGTTCATGTTATCAATTGAAATGTTGCTAAATGCGCGAAAACTTATCGTGTTTGCTCCAAGAGTATCTAGTGTTGTTTTAAAAATAATTTGACCTGATTTGTCAAGTTCAACACGCTCATGTTTAATTGCATATTCATTATTTGCCCATTTTGTATAATGGAGTAAAAAATTGCCATTTATGTTCGTGTCTAGTTTGTTCTGACTAAACCCAGCTGCTTCAATATAGGGCGTATCTGAATGGTAAATTGTATTTATGACATTGCCTAACGTATCGAGAGTCAAAAAAAGCAAATTGGTTTCATTGTACTGTTGGCTATGTCCAGTAATGTAATATGTGTTGTTCAGAAACTTAATGTTATTGTGACGTTCTACAAACTGGTTGGACAGATTGAGTACTTTATGGAACGTGTGGTTTTGCGCCTTTGTGAAAAAAGGTGAAAGAAAAAAAAGGAGAAAAGGAAATTGTTTTAAAGTCATTTTTCAAAAAACCGTAATTTGCTAGCCTTGGCTAACAAATTACGGTGAATTTAATGGGAAAATCTAATTTTTAACGAAACGATTAACGTGAATTTTATCATTTACCTGTAGAATGTAAACACCATCTTTTATTTTGCCAAGATCAATTTCAATTGTATTTTCAGTTCTTGATAAAATGCTAAATTCAACTCGTTGGCCTTGCATATTTAATATTTCAACATTTTGGATTCCAGAAGCTTCGTTTTGGATGTTGAAGACCCCATTGGTAGGATTGGGATATAGTTTTAATGAAACTGATTGGAAAGCGGTAGGATCAAATTGAATAATTTGTTGTATAGCGCCTGTTGCTTCCATTTCATCACGGTAGTCCTCTTCGCAAATATTGGCGTAAAAACAAAGTACATTGCTTGCGTATTCTTGAGCTTTACCCGACAATTCGTTTCTGTGCGACAGCAATTGATTGATTTGAGATTCGCTCAAAGGTAAATCGTAAGACCCAAAATTGTTTTGTTGGTCTTTGAGGTAGCTTAACATTACCATCACATCGCTTATTTCTTGCTTTAAACGACCGTCCTCCATCGTTGAAATTTGGTTTTGGCAAACAATCTATTCATTGTCAAAATTTAACCAATCTCTCAAGCCAAAATAGTAACCCAATTTTTGACTATTGGCAGCTACATCGGCTCTTTCATCAATGAGGCTTGGAATATCAGAAGCTATATCCGTTGGTTCGTCATATAGTTCGTCAATCAAAAGCCAATTGTTTATTATTGCAATTTTCTCTGTCAATTCGGCAATATTGTTTTGGTCTGTGGAGCGAGTAGTTGGGTTGTTTTTGTAGGCTTCTGCCAAAACAAGCATATCGTCTCCAACAAGTGGTTCATTTTTAGTCATAAGAAATAGTCGAAATTTTAGAAACATCCATTCCCCAAATATTAAATTTTGATTCTAATCAAGTTTTTAATCAACACAATAATAAATCCGCGGCGGCTAATGGTGTAGTTCAGAACCAACAAATTATTGCTGATAATGTCTTACATGAATTTTTTATGGAATTAAAAAATGAAATAAATGAGTTGAAGCAAAAGCTCAATAATCAAAAATGATTTCAATTTATCAATGGGAAGGAATTAATTTATGCTCTCCCCGTCACTTTCTTAACTAAAAAACCTCCACTACGCAAGCTTATTTAAAAGCATTCTAAATAACGCGTTAAGCCTTATT
>Ga0209390_10001789_pt1 | contig 39978 bp, 24 predicted proteins | sample BON01_FD_187212 | JGI IMG/M metagenome (GOLD analysis project Ga0209390, IMG submission 187212) | Freshwater microbial communities from Lake Bonney liftoff mats and glacier meltwater in Antarctica - BON-01 (SPAdes) (version 2) | ecosystem: Environmental > Aquatic > Freshwater > Ice > Glacier...
TGCTCGGGTGGATACCTCAACCAAACCGGTTTAAACAAGAATCAAAATTAACTGAATTATGACTTAGTGTTTTTGAAAAATCAAAGGTCAAGTCGAGCGGCAAGATTTTTACTGAAACCACGAGTGATTGGGATCAGGTTTTTACCAATTGTCAACTCTCGATAATTATAGGATTTGACCTCACGAATGTTGACCAAATAGCTTTTATGTACTCTCAAAAAGATATCCTCATCCAGTTTAACCTGAATATTTTTCATAATATCACGAACTAAATAAATCCTGTATTTGGTAAAAATCTTTGTGTACAATCCATCTGCTTTGAGATATTGAATTTCAGAAAAAGGAATTGGCACTGTAAAACCTTTATCTCTAACACATAATGTACCAGTGGTTATCCGATTGCTGACCTTCCCCTTAAGCGAAAGATAAATAGCTGACTCCAAAACTTGTACTGTAAACGGCTTCAATAAAAAAGCACTATAAGAAACTTTGGAAACACGATCTAATGTGGCCTTATCAGCAAAAGCTGTAATAAAAATAACAGGTATATTCCATTTGGATAAGATTTTTTCCGTGAGGTCTATACCATCGCATTCACCTTGGATTTTAATATCCATGAGAATCAGATCCACTGATTCTACATTCAAATATTCAAGGCATTCTTTGCTATCTGAAACAATCCTAGGAACATCAAATCCAAGAAGTATTAAATTACCCCTGAAATTTTCAGCTACTTCGTGTTCATACTCAACTATTAATATTCGGATCATAAATCAACGACTTGCATCTGTTACAGATTGTTTTTGAAATGTAGGAAAGGATAAATGAAAAATCAATAAAGTTATATTTAAATCTCAACCAATATATTGGTCGGCATTTTCTTTAATTTAAAATACATTTAAGAGTATTTTTTTGAAAAAAATACATTTCACTCAAGTAATCAGATTAATTTCAAAGTTTTATTAACTTTATTTTAAACTTATAAAAATGTATCTTAGATTAAAGTAAAGCAAGAAATAATTGTAAATCAATATGTTACACTGCTTCTGATGAAGGAGGCTGTTACAAATAAGAATTTTACCCAGCTCTATACTTGAATGAAACCTTTCAGAAGATACCCGTGAAAAAATCTATTTGATGATTGAGGAATTTGTTCAAAAATAATCTAGTTGAATTTGTCCCTAAACTGGACACAAGGTGTTTAAATAAAAGGTTATTCGACTGATTAGTTTTTTCGTTAGTGTGCCGGCGGATATACTGCATTGAAAATTCAAATACAAAAAAACAATTTGGAAAAACATCCCAAAATCATAGAAGTCATAAGTTTGTCCATCGCAGCCTTGAGCTCAAACCACGAGCTTTCAGAAAAAATAAATCACTTTTCAGCCATCTTAGGCAAGGCGAAGAAAGCAGATCGAGCGTATATATTCAAAAATTCTAAGAATTCTGAAAATAATAATGATTTGCAATTTACCCACGAATGGTGTGCCGCAAACATAACCTCAAATATCAATCAAGGATTAATCGACTGCTTATTTCATAGCGACTTTTCCAAGATACATGCGCGTAATACTAATTTCTTAGGTAGTATAACTGGTTTTATTGCCTCAACAAAAAAATAGTATCAAAGCCAAATAGCTTAGAAGTTTTCGTTTAGTAATCGTAAGCTCCACGGTTTAAATTTAAAAGAGATCCTTATCAACTACTGGTGATCATCATCCTTAGATTGCCCTGATTATCATCACTAATGTGGCATTATTATCAGACAGATTTAAGAATATCAATCGGGTTCGATCATGAAGTTTACAATCAATGAAATTGTACCCTAAACAAAATTATTGTTACCAAAAAAACGATAAACCCATTCAAGAACGATATCTAATCTGAATACATGATTTTTAAAGATTGTGGCAAGACTGAGATTACTTGGAATAATGCTTTAACTGCATCAGTTCTGAATAACTCAGATTCTTCATTGCCAAGTCTGTAAACTGGCAAATAATAGAACACAGTATATGACTAGTTAGTCAGTTTAGGGTAATCAATTTAAAATTGTGCGATACACAAATCCCCTTTCCAAACTTCCGCAAAATTAGATTTTATTTCCTCAGACAGGTTAGACTTGATACTTTCCTTGAATGATCACGGATTGCTAAAATCAATTCAAAAAATTAAAAAGTTTCAAATAAGATTCAATTGACAAATCATCATCTAAAGAAGTTGTCGTTTCTCCTTTTATATAATGATAAGAGAATGAGTCAATTTTGAAAAATTCTCAATGATTGATAGTAAAAAGGGGCAAATGAATAATATATCCTTTCTTTTGATCGATTTCCAAGACAAAAAGGTACTCCATTATTAAAATGCTTGATTTATGTTGCAAGTTGGCTGGTTGCTGAGAACTTCTATCTTTGCGCAATTGTTAATTAAAAATTTGCAAAGGAATAATTAATTGTATGGAACAAGTTCTAATTTATGGTGTCCCGATGTTGGGCATTCTTGGTTTGATTGTGATGGCAATCAAGTCTGCTTGGGTAACTAGGCAGCCAACTGGTGATGAGAAAATGAATGAACTGGCAGGCTACATCGCAGATGGTGCTATGGCATTTCTAAAAGCAGAGTGGAAAGTCCTTTCCTATTTTGCCGTTATCGCAGTTATTCTTTTGGTTTGGTCCGGGATGTCTGTAGAGACATCAAGTCCAGTGATTGCCATATCATTTTTGATAGGAGCTGTACTTTCAGCTTTCGCAGGATATCTGGGAATGAACATCGCTACCAAAGCGAACGTACGAACCACCCAAGCTGCTAGAACTAGCTTGAAACAAGCGCTCAAAGTCTCCTTTACTGGAGGCTCTGTGATGGGACTTGGTGTAGCGGGATTAGCCGTGCTGGGTCTTGGTTCTTTATTTATTGTATTTTATAATATGTATGTGCTGAGTGTACCCGGAGCTGGAGTCAATGGCATGGAAATGGAAAAGTCACTGGAAGTTTTAGCAGGCTTTTCCCTTGGAGCTGAATCAATCGCACTTTTTGCTCGAGTAGGTGGTGGTATTTATACCAAAGCTGCTGACGTCGGAGCTGACTTAGTGGGTAAAGTAGAAGCAGGAATCCCTGAGGATGATGTGAGAAACCCTGCAACTATTGCCGATAACGTGGGTGATAATGTAGGAGACGTGGCTGGAATGGGCGCTGACTTGTTCGGGTCTTACGTTGCTACAATTTTAGCAACAATGGTTTTGGGTAGAGAGATCGTTTCTTTAGATAACTTCGGAGGCATTGCACCTATCCTACTACCAATGGTATTGGCAGGTCTAGGAATCGTATTCTCCATTATGGGAATGTTCTTCGTAACTATAAAAGATGATAAAGGCGATGTACAGAGAGCCTTGAATATGGGTAACTGGTCTTCAATTGTTTTCACCGGTATTGCTTCCTTCTTTATTGTTCAGTACATGCTTCCTGATACACTTTCGATCAGGGGATATGAATTTACAAGTATGGATGTTTTCTATTCCATCATTCTAGGATTGGTGGTAGGAACATTGATGTCCATCATCACTGAATACTACACTGCTATGGGCAAGCGCCCGGTAATGTCTATCATTAAGCAGTCCGCCACAGGTCATGCAACCAATATTATCGGTGGTCTTGCAGTAGGTATGGAATCTACGGTGTTACCTACTTTGGTATTGGCAGGTGGTATCTATGGAGCTTACGAGTTTGCTGGTCTCTATGGAGTGGCAATCGCAGCAGCTGGCATGATGGCTACTACAGCCATGCAGTTGGCAATTGATGCATTCGGTCCTATTGCAGATAATGCAGGCGGAATCGCTGAAATGAGTCAGCTTCCAGAAGAAGTAAGAGGCAGAACAGATATCCTTGATGCGGTAGGAAATACTACTGCAGCTTCTGGAAAGGGATTTGCAATTGCTTCGGCGGCATTGACTTCACTGGCACTGTTTGCAGCTTTTGTGGGTATCGCCGGAATTGATTCTATAGATATTTATAAGGCGGATGTACTTGCCGGGCTTTTTGTCGGAGGAATGATTCCATTTATTTTCTCATCTCTTTGTATAGCGGCCGTTGGTCGTGCGGCAATGGATATGGTGAATGAAGTAAGACGTCAGTTCAGAGAGATTCCCGGGATCATGGAATATAAGGCTAAGCCTGAATACGATAAGTGTGTGGAGATTTCTACCAAAGCTTCGCTGAGAGAAATGCTTCTTCCAGGGGCGATTGCGCTAACCACTCCTATCATATTTGGATTTGCTTTTGGACCTGAAGTACTTGGAGGTTTATTGGCAGGTGTGACAGTATCCGGAGTTTTGATGGGAATGTTCCAGTCAAACGCCGGTGGTGCATGGGATAATGCTAAAAAGTCTTTCGAAAAAGGTGTAGAAATCGATGGGGAAATTTATTATAAGAAATCAGAGCCACATAAGGCTTCTGTAACTGGTGATACTGTGGGAGATCCTTTCAAAGATACTTCTGGACCATCCATGAATATCCTGATCAAATTGATGTCAATTGTAGCTTTGATTATAGCTCCTCATATTTCTGTAGGTACACATGGCGAACAAATGACTGAGAAAGTGGAGATCAAAAAAGAAATCCGATACGAGGATGGAAAGAAAATCACCACCGAGACGATAACAACTGTTGAATAGATTCTAGTTTAATTTAGATGAGAGCTGTATCGAAAGGTGCAGCTCTTTTTTTGTAAATTCTATTCTCACTAAGACGGACAGAGTTGAAGAAAAAAAAATACACCGAACCTATTTCGTATACACCAGTCTAAATGGAATCTCCGCTCGAAAAACTTACTGATCATACTTTCAGCAATCTTTGTCACATCAACCTACAATTGCAACACATTATTTGGCAATACTTTACTTTTTTAAAAAACGCTGGTGGCGTGGAATGTCAGTCCTTGAGTATTTGGAATTGAGGATTGATAATTGACCATTGAGTGAGATTTTTACTCAAACAAAATAACTTCTCAGAGTTCACCACCTTTCTCAAGCTAGGATGACTGGACTAGTTTGAAAACGTACAAAATTATAAAGCAAAAATAATTTTTCAGCTAATTCAAATTAAACGGCTATATTTTGCATTTTTTAGAACGAAATATTGCATAAAAAAGCAGAGGCGGCTTTTATTACCATTCAAAGTGGAAATTCGCTTTTCTACAAAATTCAATTAGTAAATATTTAAAAAAACAAACCTTTATGCGTAAATTAAGCAAATAAAAATACGGTTTATTGCTTTTTGTCTCTTTTTAAGATTTTATTTAGTTTTTACATAATTTAAAAAATTGCTCTTTTGTTGAAACATATAACCAATTATAGATCATAAAAAGTAATAAATAATCGAAAAATTAGGTGGCGACGAAATTTCAAAATTTAAAAAACAGAAAAAACCTGCAAAGGATCCAATCTTAAACTCAAACCAATTCTATAATTTAAATAAAAAACACATGAAGAAAAGCTACGTATTATCATTACTTTTCCTTTTAAGTCTTCTTGTCAGTGTGCCTAGTTATGCACAGCAGGAGGTAAAAGGAAAAGTCACGGCCAAGGAGGATGGTTATCCTCTTCCTGGCGTGAGTATTGTCATTCAAGGCACTTTGACCGGAGCCGTCACAGATCTGGAGGGGAATTATTCTATTGCAGTCCCCGGACCTGAGTCAGTGTTGGTTTTCTCTTTTATTGGATTCTCTCCGAAAAATATGACCGTGGGGAATTCATCCACAATTGATGTGGTATTAGAGACCAAAGCTTCTGAACTCGACGAGTTCATTGTAACTGCATTTGGTATTTCTCAGGATAAAAAATCATTAGGCTACGCTGCTCAAAGTATAGACGCTGAAGCAATCACCACCTCAAGGCAACAAAATGTGGTCAATGCGCTACAAGGGCAAGTGGCAGGAGTGCAAGTGACGAGCGCTGGAGGAGCTCCAGGCCAGTCTGCCCGAATCATCATCCGAGGAATCAACTCGCTGGACCCTTCTGCTGATAATCAGCCACTCTTTGTAGTGGATGGTGTTCCGGTGGATAACTCCACCGTAGAGTCCTCGAATACTTCAAGGGGCATGACCAACCGGATTGCAGATATCAATCCTAATGATATAGAAACGATGTCTGTACTTAAAGGAGCGGCGGCTACGGCACTCTATGGTGTCAGAGCTGCAAATGGAGCAGTAATCATCACCACCAAAAAAGGAAAAGCAGGAGAAATACGAGTGAATTTCAATAGCTCGGTCGGTTTTGACAACTTGGTCAAAAAACCTCGACTACAAGATCAATATGGTCAAGGATTCAGTGGCGCAAGACAGGAAAATAGTTTCTGGCCTTCTTGGGGAGCAAATATTGCAGAGGAAAATGACCCGAACTACGTATACCAAGACAATTGGAACAAAGCGTTTAACACAGGTACGCTTATAGACAATAGCCTTAGCGTATCAGGGGGAAGCGACAAAGCCACCTTCTACGGCTCATTCGGACGATTGGATCAGGAAGGAATTATTCCTTTTTCGACTTGGAGTAGAACTACTGCTAAACTCTCAGGTACGGTAACAGCCAGCGAGAAATTCAACTTTTCAGGATCAGTTAATTTTACCAACTCTGGGGGTAACCGTGTACCGCATGATCGATTCCTGGAGCGAATGATGTACTGGTCGGAGACTACAGATGTAAGCGACTACATCAACGAAGACGGCACCATGAAAACCTACGGGAATACGAATCCTATCTATGATGCAAGATTCGCCACGTATGAGGATGATGTGAATCGGGTCATCGGAAATGTTAACTTCAATTACAGCCCAACAGACTGGCTTACATTTTCTTATCGATTAGGTGCTGACTTCTCCAGCGACAGCAGAGAAGAAATCACGCCTGGTCCAATGGGCATAGATGGTGAAAGAGCATTGAGTTCTACCGGATTTATCGAAGAAACTCGAATAAACAGTCGTGACCTGACCTCAAACTTCTACGTCACCCTCAAAAAGCAGTGGAATGAAAACTGGAATACCCAACTGCGAGTTGGAAATGACATCTTCGAGCGGCAATTCGACCGAGTGACAGCTACTGGAGGAAACTTCGTTATTCCCGGATTTTACAACTTGAGTAATACCACGCAGATTTTTGCTAGTCAAGGCAAGTCAAGTCGCCGACTGGTTGGATTCTATGGAGATTTGATGGTTGACTATAAGAACTTCATTTTCTTAAACGTGACCGGTAGAAACGACATCTCTTCTACGCTGCCAACGGACAATAATTCATTCTTCTATCCTTCAGTGAATTTAGGATATGTATTCAGCGAAAATTTTGAGCTTCCGAGTTGGATTACCTTTGGAAAGCTAAGAGCCTCTTGGGCTCAGGTGGGTAAGGATACCAATCCGCACATATTGGGCGCATTCTTCGTAGCTCCGTCTGTGTTTCCTCTAAATGGGCAAGTCGGATTCTCCAAAAACTCAGTATTCGGCGATCCAAACCTTAGACCAGAATTGACTACTTCGATAGAATTCGGAACCCAGTTTGCTTTCTTCAATAACAAAGCAAACCTGGATATCACCTACTATAAGTCAAATTCAAGAGATCAAATCATCCCTGTACCAATATCAGATGCTACTGGCTTCTCTTCCTACATTACCAATGCAGGTGAAATCGAAAACCAGGGTTGGGAAATCGTCGTAGGCGGTACACCTATTGAGCGTGGTGACTTCAGATGGGATGTCAGTGCCAACATCACCACGAATAGAAATGAGGTAAAAGCAATCCGTGAGGGAATAGATCAAATTGTGATAGGTAGCCAGTTTGGTTATGTGGGGTCCACCGTGACTATGATTCTAAAAGAAGGCCAAGCTTATGGAAATATCTACGGAAGCTCCTACACAAGACCTCGCGCAGTGGAAGGTACCGAAACACTAGACCATGATCTTCCACAGTTGATCGGAGCAAATGGTTTTCCGACAAGAAATGCAAATCAATTGATCTTGGGAAATGCAGTACCAAAACTATTTGGAGGTATTCGAAATCAATTTTCTTACAAAGATTTTGAATTTTCCTTCCTAGTCGATTTCAGATCGGGTTTAGAGCAATACAACCAGTTTGGCAATTTCCTATCTGCTTTTGGAAAGCAAGAGGATTCTAATCGAAGAAATGAGACCGTAGTATTTCCGGGAGTACTGGCAAATGGAGCACAAAACGAGAAGCCTGTATTCTTGGGCCAAGGTGTGGGTCCTGATGGTGTGAACTACGGTGCGGGATATTGGAGAAATTCGGTAAGAGGTGTTTCTGAAAACTTTGTAAGTGATGCCGCTTTTATCAAACTAAGAAACATTACACTGGCTTATAATCTCAGCCCGGAACTTATAGAGCGAACGCCATTCCGTACGGCGCGACTGTCAATTGCAGCTAATAACATTCTTCTTTATACGCCTTGGGACGGATTTGATCCGGAATCGTTTTCAGCAGGTGCGGGCGGCAATGCCGTAGGATTTACCGGACTTGGATTTCCGGGTGTGCAGAGTTATTTCGTCACCTTAAATCTGGGACTATAAACCTCTAAAATCAGAAATATGAAATTAAATAATAAAATAAAATCAATTTTGGGCATATCCTTGATCCTTTCAGCTTCGGCTTGTGAGAGTTTCCTTGATGTGAATACCAACCCAAACAGTCCCGGAGATGCCCCTATCTCAGGATTGATGACCAATAGTACATTTGAGACTTCACTCAATGTGTTTAGGAGCGGAAGTGCGGTAAGCAACTATGTACAATACCTAGCCTCACCCAACCCGGATAGTGGTTCAGATACCATGGAACCTTTAAATTTTAGCGGAACATGGTTCAGCTTATACAATGTCATGACTGACTTGAATGAGATGAACATTAAAGCCGAAGAAGCTGGTTCGCTTCATTACCTGGGAGCAGGTCAAGTACTGATGGCTCTAAACTTAGGCATGACTGTGGACTTATTTGGAGATGTGCCATTCTCTGAGAGCTTCAACTTCACCACCGTTACACCAAAATATGACGATGATCAGGTACTTTATGGCAATGTGATCAGTCTGCTGGATCAAGGAATAGCGAATCTTCGTGCAACCTCGCAGGTTTCTATCGGTGCTGACGACTTCATTTATGGAGGCGACATACCTACTTGGATCAAATTTGCACATACACTGAAAGCAAGATATTTGATTCATTCCAAGGGCGGCTCAGGTTTCAGCGCGGCAGAAGTTTTGGCAGCCACTGCGGCGGGCTTTACTTCGAATGCAGATAATGCAGAGGTGGTTTTTTTCGAGCAGCGATTCAACCCTTGGGCTCAGATCGCCATTAATAATGAGGCCCTACTATTGGGTGGATGGATTTCAGAGCAATTTGTTGAGGCTTTGGATGGCACTTCTTATCCAGTGGTTGATCCGCGTCTCCCATTGATGATCGGCACTACAGATGCCGGCGAGTTTGTGGGTACAGAAAACGGTGCGGGTAGAGGAAATGCACCAGAACAGGGAGCCAGATCTACACTGATCGAAGATCAATTTTACACTAGGACTGTTTCTCCGCTCTTGATATCCACTTTCTCAGAGTTGAAATTTATCGAGGCAGAAGCAGCTTTTGCCACAGATAAGGCTAGAGCTTATCAGGCCTATTTGAGAGGAATCGAAGCCCATATGGATCTGTTGGAAGTAGAAACAGCTGCAAAAGCGGCCTACTTGGCGGCACCAAGTGTGGCGGTGGGAGCATCAGCCCTGACTATGGATTTGATCTTCAAAGAGAAGTGGGTTGCCATGTTCTTACATCCTGAGACTTGGAATGATGCCCGAAGATTTGATTACGCATACAAAGACTTTAGCCCACCGGCTAATCTCAATCCAAATCTCAGCGGTAGTCTAATCAGAAGATTGGCCTATCCAGATAGTGAGATCAGTAGAAACGGAGCAAATGTACCTACGGTGACTCTTCTGGATCGAATCTGGTGGGATCAGTAAATTCCCCTTTGAGCGTGAAGCGTCTCAACCACTAAGTAAGCGGAGGTTTTACAGATAACACAAAGCAAATGACAACTCTGGTTCAAGTCTTCGGACTTGGACCTTTGTTATTTAGTTCCAAAATCGGATTTATGCCGACGAACTTATTTGACCGCAGAGCCTGACGAATCTTTACATATAAACGCAAAGTAAACTACCGGTTCGAGTTTATCTACGGTCTTTCGAATACAGATAGATCTTCAGACTTGGAACATTATCCATCTTGCAGGAGATTTTATTTATCGTGCTGCCATATTAACAGAACCCCTTTATGCATTCACCCTCATTTGTGAAGCCTAATTCATGAATGTTTTTTATATTAATCCTATGAAAAAAGTTCTCTTTGGAATAGCACTAATCATCAGTTCCTGTACGGTTCAAAAAATCAATAAATCATTTTCCAAATCAGAAGTCTTTGAGCAAGGACATTTGGGATTTATGCTGCTGGACCCTGATAAAGACAAAGTACTGGTTGACATCAATTCTGACAAATACTTTATCCCAGCATCAAATACCAAGCTTTTTACATTCTACACGGCCTACACCGTTTTAGGTGATCAATTGGTCAATGGTTTGAATTACCTCGAAAGAGGCGATTCATTGATTTTCTGGGGCACTGGAGATCCTAGCTTTCTTCATCCCGATTTGAAAAATGAAGTGGCCTTGGATTTTTTGAAAGGTCAAACCAAATCACTCTACCTCTTGGATAACTTTGATCAAGTAAAGGCCTTTGGTCCGGGTTGGTCCTGGGATTGGTACAACTACTATTATGCCACGGAGCGATCGGCTTTTCCGATTTATGGAAATGTCGTCCGATTTGAGAAAAAGGAAGAAGATTCAAGTTTTGAAATTATCCCAGACCTTTTCAAAAACCTACTAGAAGCCGAAAGAAATGAAAATTGGAAAAGCTACAATTTTGAGCGAGACCGCTACGAAAACCTTTTCACCTACCAAAAACCAGATAAATGGGAAGGCACATTTGAAACTGATATCCCACTTGTGATCTCCTCCGAGATGACTGCAAAATGGCTTGGCCAAGAACTCGGTAAAAAAGTCAAACTGATTAAGAATGAAAATTACCTCAAATCAGATCCCAAAAAACTCCAAACAGCCGCTGCAGACAGTATCTATTCGCAAATGATGAAAATCAGCGATAATTTCCTCGCTGAGCAACTGCTACTGCTGGTTTCTGATCAATTGAATAATAACCTGAGTACATCCGATGCGATTGCTTACGCAAAAGAAAATCTACTTGCCGATCTCCCTGATGAACCTATTTGGTTCGACGGCTCTGGGCTTTCCGCTAAAAATATGTTTACGCCCCGATGCATCATTGCTTTGTTGGGAAAAATAAGAGCCGAAGTTCCACTCGAAAAAATCAAGTCCTATTTCCCAGCTGGGGGAGAATCCGGTACGATCCGAAATTGGTATAAAGCCGATGCGGGTCAGGCTGCCTATATTTATGCCAAAACTGGATCTCTTTCCATGAGTAATGCTTTGAGTGGCTATCTGATCACTAAAAGTGGTAAAATACTCCACTTTTCTTGCATGATGAATAATTACGCCAAGCCTTCCGGTGAGCTGAAAAAAGAACTGGAGAAGATCCTTTATCAGATACACGATAACTATTAAGATGGATAAGTTGCCAGAAAATCCGGAGTATCATTCGCTCAAGAGTCAGATTGGCGAATTATTAATTCTCGGACGGGAAAATGCAGGCAGAGCAGTCAACAGTATTCTAGTTCAAACTTACTGGCATATTGGAAAACATATCGTGGAGTTTGAACAGGGTGGCAACGAGAAATCCGAGTACGGTAGTTCGGTTTTAGATCGACTTTCCGCGGATCTGACTTTGGAGTATGGGAAAGGGTTTGGTAGGTCAAATTTGTTTCTAGTCAGAAAGTTCTATATCAAATATCCAAAAATCCAGACGGTGTCTGGATTTTTGAACTGGAACCATTTTTGTGAAATTCTAAAAGCCGACAATGACCTTGAAATCAGCTTTTATAATAAGGAATCTGAAAAGGAAAAGTGGAGCGTACGTGAGCTAAAACGGCAAATGAAAAGTATGCTTTTCCATCGCATCGCACTGAGTAAAGACAAAGAGGCTATTTTGAAACTTTCAGAGAAAGGAAGGGCAAGATCAACCATCCTTGTTAACTACCCATTTCATTTTTTAATCTTTGATCGTAATGTATAATCACTTAAAATGGCTCAATTCCTTCCAATGATAATCGCTAAATTTCATTGACTAAATTAAATATGAAGTAGCATGAGTGGAAATCTAGACTCAAAAAACTACCAGTCGCTCAAAAGTCAGATAGCTGAACTGTTGATTCTCGGACGGGAAAATGCAGGCAGAGCCGTCAACAGTATTCTAGTTCAAACTTACTGGCATATTGGAAAACATATCGTAGAATTTGAACAGGGTGGCAACAAGAAATCCGAGTATGGTAGTTCGGTTTTAGATCGACTTTCCAATGATCTGACTTTGGAGTATGGGAAAGGCTTCAGCAGATCGAATTTAATTTATATGAGGAAGATTTTCCTCTTTTATCCAAATCGTGAGACACTGTCTCACAAATTGACATGGAGTCATTACTTTGAAATTCTAAAAGCTGACAATGACCTAGAAATCAGCTTTTATACTAAGGAATCTGAAAAGGAAAAATGGAGCGTACGTGAGTTAAAAAGGCAAATGAAAAGTATGCTTTTCCATCGCATCGCACTGAGCAAAGACAAAGAGGCTGTTTTGAAACTTTCAGAGAAAGGAAGTGAAATTCAAAATCCCTTGGACATTATTAAAGATCCTTACGTCTTTGAATTTTTAGGATTGAGAAACCCAATAACATTTTCAGAAAGTGAACTGGAAACTAGTCTAGTTAATAATCTTCAAAATTTCTTTTTGGAATTAGGGAAAGGATTTGCTTTCATCGGACGCCAATATAGAATCACTTTAAGTAACAGGCACTTTTTTGTAGACTTGGTATTTTATCACCGCATCCTAAAATGTTTCGTCCTGATTGACTTAAAAAAAGGAGAAATTGATGATCAAGATATAGGTCAAATGAATCTATACCTAAATTACTTTCGAAAAAAAGAAAATACTGAAGGCGATAACCAGCCCATAGGTATCGTGCTCGGAGCATACAAAGACCAAATTTTAGTCGAATACGCAACTGAAAACATCAGTAATCAGCTATTTGTCAGTAAATACCAACTGTATCTTCCTGATAAAAAGGAGCTTGCGAAAGAACTCGAAAAACTATTGAACACTGATTAAATCCCAAATGAAAAAACACGCCTTATTACTTCTCGCCTTACTATTCCCAGCATTCCTTTCCGCCCAATCCTTCACTATGGAGCAAGTGGCCAAATTCAGCTTTCCTTCTGAACTGACGGCTTCCCCGACTGGAGAAAAAATTGCTTGGGCGATGAATGAACTGGGAAAACGGAATATTTATTTGGCAGAAAGCCCTGACTTTCAACCCAGAAAACTGACCCCATTCATGAAAGACGATGGTCAGGAAATCAGCAGCTTGCAATTCAGTCCTGATGGCAATTGGTTAGTATTCGTAAGAGGTGGAGATCATGGCGGAGGTAACGCATCCTCCACAGTCAATGCAGAGAATCTACCCAAACTCCCAAAAGTAGAAATCTGGAAAATCAATTTGTCCACAGGACTTTTGACACAGGTTATGGAGGCAGATTCTCCGGTGGTAGGATTTCCAGCGAAATTGATTTTTTTGAAAGCTGAACAAATCTGGAAAGCGGATTTGAATAGCACCGACAAGCCCAAGCAGCTTTTTGAAGTGAAAGGATCTGTAAACGGAATGCAATTCTCACCTGACGGAAAGCAGCTGGCCTTTACGGTAAACAGGGGAAGTCATTCGATTTTAGGAGTATATCAAGATTCGAATAACCCTATCCAATGGATCGAGCCTTCTTTTCACAGAGATTCTGATCTACAATGGTCTCCGGATGGGAAGTCGATTGCTTACATCCGGACGCTGGGAGGAAAAGGCGCGGCTTATCCCCTGCTCGAACCACGTCATAATCCTTGGGAAATCTGGATAGCTGATGTCGCAACCGGAAAAGGAAAAGAACTTTGGAAAGCACCAGAAACACTTCGCGGCTCCTATTCCGCTGGATTTTTTGCTTTTACGGCAAATGATAAAATCGTTTATCAATCCTATGAAGACGGCTGGCAACATTTGTATTCACTTTCACTCACAGATCAAAAATCGACTTTACTCACTCCCGGGAATTACATGGTAGAGCAGATAAAATTAAGCTCCGATGGTAAAAAGCTGACCTTTTCGGCCAATACAGGAGATAGCCCACAAGACTTAGATCGGCGACATATTGGCTCAATTGAGTTGACCAACAACAAATTGAATTGGGAAACATCAGGAGCCGGAATCGAAGCTTACCCAGTTTGGGTGGGTAATACCGGTAAAATGGCTTACTTCAGCGCAACGGCCCAGCGATCTCAATTGATTGCCGTGAAAGAAGGTGTAACCACTAAACTTTTACAAGAAGATTTAATCCCATCAGATTTCCCTCAAAAAAGCTTGGTCACTCCGAGACAGGTAAGCTTCAAAGCTCCAGATGGGACAACTGTCTATGGACAAATTTTTGAAAAAGAAGGTGGCGAGTCAAAAAAGCCGGGAGTAATTTTCGCTCATGGAGGACCACAGCGTCAGATGCTTCTGGGCTGGAGCTACATGGATTATTATTCCAATACCTATGCGATTAATCAGTATTTGGCTGAATTGGGTTTTGTCGTGCTTTCTGTGAATTATAGACTTGGTATAGGCTATGGTTATGAGTTTCATCGCCCGGCTTATGGCTATCATCAGGGAGCTGTAGAATATCAGGACATCAAAGCCGGAGGCGAATATTTGGCGAATTTGGCTCAGGTGAATGGAGATAAAATCGGGATATACGGAGGAAGCTATGGTGGTTTTTTGACCTCATTAGCGCTGGCGAGAGACTCTGATTTATTCAAAGTTGGGGTAGACATTCATGGAGTACATGATTTGGATGGACGATATGATTTACCGGAAACCTATGAAGTGGCAGCAGATTATGAAAAAGCAAAGAAGATTGCGTGGGAATCCTCGCCCATGGCAGATCTGGCAACTTGGACTTCGCCGGTATTATTTATTCACTCTGACGATGATCGTAATGTCAATGTCAGCCAGACAGCTGGTTTGATTCGAAGATTTGAAGAACTCAAAAAGCCTTATGAATCCATCTTGATTCCCGGAGATACGCATCATTGGATGAAGTGGGAAAATATGGTTCGTGTGGATCAGGCCACAGCCGATTTTCTCAAAAAACATTTGATGGACTGATGCTGAAACTTCAGGGGGTTCATCACATTGCTATTATTTGTGCAGATTACGAGCGATCCAAGAAATTCTACACAGATATTTTGGGTTTGGAAATTCTTCAAGAAATCTATCGAGCGCAACGAGATTCTTTCAAGCTAGATTTGGCGTTAAATGGAAAGTACATCATAGAGCTTTTTTCATTTCCTGATCCACCCAAGCGAGTTTCGATGCCCGAAGCGTCGGGTTTGAGACATCTGGCATTTTCGGTTTTGGATTTGGAGAAAAGCATCTTTGAGTTGAGTACTTTTGGTGTGTCGGCCGAACCAATTCGCTTGGATGATTCCACAGGAAAGCGGTTTACGTTCTTTGAAGATCCTGATGGCTTACCGATTGAGTTATATGAAAGGTGAGAGGATCCTTTAGGTTCTCTGGGGCTCTGCGGTAAAAAAACCAACCTCAAACCGTTTTGGTGAACCGTTATTCTCTCAATTAACGTTTTTTCAGCCAAAACCTAGGAAACATGACTTATGATCTGAACCATGGGCTGCACCCATGGCTTTTATAGGTTGCGCATTCAGCGCTTTTTCCCCGAGTATCACCATCAGCTGTGGAAAGAACGTCATTAGAATTCCCTTGAAACCTTGCTGAAAAAACCCAAGTCTTTGTGTGCTTTATGGTTAAAAAAAATCATCATCTATCCGTTTTGGTGAACCGTTATTCTCTCAATTAACGTTTTTTCAGCCAAAACCTAGGAAACATGACTTATGATCTGAACCATGGGCTTGCACCCATGGCTTTTATAGGTTGCGCATTCAGCGCTTTTTCCCCGAGTATCACCATCAGCTGTGGAAAGAACGTCATTAGAATTCCCTTGAAACCTTGCTGAAAAAACCCAAGTCTTCGTGTCCCTTCGTGTCCTTTGTGGTTAAAAAAAATCATCCTCTGTACGTTTTGGCGAACTGTTATTCTCTCGATTGGCGTTTTTCCGGCTAAAACTCAGGAACATGATATATGGTATTCACCATGGGCTTGCACCCATGGCTTTTATAGGTTGCGCATTCAGCGCTTTTTCCCCGAGTATCATCATCCGCCCTGGAAAGAACATCATTAGAATTCCCTTGAAAACTCCACTGTTAAAAAACCAAATCTTCGTGTCCCTTTGCGCAACCTTCGTGTCCTTTGTGGTTAAAAAAAATCATCCTCTGTACGTTTTGGCGAACTGTTATTCTCTCAATTAACGTTTTTTCAGCCAAAACCTAGGAAACATGACTTGTGATCTGAACCATGGGCTTGCACCCATGGCATTTATAGGTCGCGCATTCAGCGCTTTTTCCCCGAGTATCACCATCAGCTGTGGAAAGAACGTCATTATAATTCCCTTGAAACCTTGCTGAAAAAACCCAAGTCTTCGTGTCCCTTTGTATGCTTTGTGGTTAAAAAAAATCATCATCTATCAATTTTGGCAAACCGTCATTCGTGAGACAGAATCCAAAAAAAGCCCGATGGAAATTCCACCGGGCCTTTATAAACCAAATTAAATTGAAAATTAGGACGGGTTTTGAACCATCAGATCATTCGCATTCAACTCGGCAATTGGTATTTGCCATTGCCAGTTGATAGTACCGGCAGCCTCAGTAACTTTACCTGAAATGACTTGGTTTACGTGATTTGAGCCACTTCTATCTAGAGGAAGATTTAATCTTTTTAGATCGTAGAATCTAAATCCTTCACCCCAAAGTTCGATTCGTCTCTGGATCATGATCTCCTCGATAAGAGCTATCCCAGTATTTGCAGTATTTGTAAAAGCTGGATCTCTTTGAGAAGCAAATTCATTCAAAACTGTTGCTGCTTGTGTATTATCACCTGCTCTAGCGAAGGCTTCTGCTTCCATTAAATACATCTCTGAAGCTCTCATATAGATCACATCTCCTACTGAGGAAGCATTTCCAGAAGCTACAAACTTGCGATTCATATAGTCTCTTTTTGCAAAATTGCTCAAAGTCACCTGGTCAATAAATGGATCTCTCAAAGCTGCCTTGGAAGCATTAGGGTCCCAAAGTCTTTTTCGGATATCCGTTGACGTGATTTGATTGAATAGCAATCTGCTGATCGCTTTCGGATTGCCTCGGATATTTGTCGAACTAAAATTCACTGACATGTAAGCGAAATAAGATGCAAAGAACGTCTGCTGATCATCTTGCTGACGGCTTCCCCAGATCCACTCTGGATTATCTACATTGTTGAACCCGCTATACATATCAGCTTCGTTCATTAGTGGATATCCTTCTCTTGCTTGCTTCGCAAGAGAGGCTGCATCATTCCATCTTCCTTGAGTCAATGCCACTCGTGCTTTAATGCCACGAGCTACGTTGATATTCAAGTGAGATTTTGCATTTCTTCTTCCGGTCATCAGTGCAATAGCAGCATCCAAGTCAGTATTTACCTGAGCATATACTTCTTCTACTGTATTTCTTGCACCACCTTCAGTGATTGGCTCCAATACAATTGGAACACCTAACTGGCTATTATTACCAGCGAAATTGTACCGCTCTCCAAAAAGCTGTACAAGATTAAAATGAGCCCATGCTCTGTAGGCCAGCGCCTGTCCCTTAATCTCGTCTTTATCTACTTGAGGACCTACTGCATTATCAATGTTGGCGATAAGTAGATTGGCATTTCCAATTATTTTATAATAGTATCTCCAAGCAAATCGCACATCACTCGCATTTTCATTTCGATGAGTCAACCATCGGGTGGTACTTACGAACCAGCTATTGGCTAGACCTGTCATGACTACATCTTCTGCCAGCACTTCTCGCATAATCATTACACCAGCCTCTCCAGGCTGACCTTGTGAGTCATAGCGAACGTATAGCGCTCTATGTATTCCGTTCAACGCAGAAAAAGCATTCTGCGTGGTAGTAAAGACCAAGCTTTCAGATACTGCATCAGTTGGTACAGTATCCAGATAATCCTCCGCACATCCAAAGCTCAAGACGAGCATCAAAAGCGCTATTTTATTTAATATTTTTTTCATAGTCGTTTTCAAATTAGAAGTTGACATTTATGCCCAATGTGAACGTACGTGCTGGAGTAAACGTATTTGAAGCCGTTCCTTGGAAGCTTTCAGATACAAACATTCCATTTCTGGAAGACAACCATCCAAGATTCTCACCTGCTACGTAGACAGTTGCACCTCGCAGCTTCATTTTATCAAGCATCACCCTATCTAGGGTATAGCTTAAGTTGACGGACCTGAAGTTAACCCAAGATCCATCAGTGAGCCATCTGTCAGAACCGACATTAGTATTATTAGAAACTAAATTAGTGTTCATTCTAGGCACGGCTGTAATATCACCTGGATTTTGCCAACGGTTCAAAATGTCCGTATGCAAAGCTCCTCCGTCAGGATCAGCAGACATCAATCCTGCATAGATTCCATCATAAAAGTCACCCCCTATAGAGAAGGAAATCAAAGCGCTCAAGGTAAAACCCTTATAGCTGAATGAATTATTCCATCCACCGAAGAAATCCGGGATCGACTGTCCTGCAAAGTGGAATCTTGCATTTTGAAAGTTGGTAGTCAACGTATCTGATCCTACAATTTTGTCAGAAGAACTAGTCGGATTATATGTTTCAGCTCTGAACAACCCTTCGCCAGTTTCAGAATCTACACCTATCCAGTCTCTCAACCAGAAATCATAGATAGATCTTCCCACCTCGAATTTTTTGGTACCATTAATCTGCTCCTCGAATGGAAGTTTTTTAAACTCATTGTCGAATGTGGATACATTTAGATTAGTAGTCCATACAAACTCATTAGTACGGATCACATCACCCGCAATTGAAAACTCAATTCCAGAATTTGACATTGTACCAATGTTTTGAATTCTACTATTCAAACCAGTGGTAAACGAAAGAGGTACATCGAATAATAAATTTTGAGATTCTCTATAGAAATACTCCAAAGAACCCGAAAAACGGCGACCAAAAGCAAAATCCAACCCGATATCATAGGTATTATTTGACTCCCAAAGCAAGTCTCTAGCTGCCAAACTTGCCTGAAGGATTCCAGGCTCACTGGCATTGTTGAAACCTAACTCGTAGAGTGCCTGCCAAGGATAATAACTTTGCCCTCCTCCAGAGTTTTGAATTGCATTATTTCCGACCTCTCCATAAGAAGCTCTAATCTTCAGCATATCAAAAAACTCTGAATCAAAGAAATTCTCCTTGTCGATATTCCATGCTCCACCTACTGACCAGAATGTTCCCCATCTCACATCTTCGAAGAATCGGGACGAACCATCAGTTCGAATCGATGCAGAGAATGAATATTTGTCATCATAGACATAGTTTAATCTGGAGAAATACGATTCAATTCTGTCTATGTCAGTTCGACCAGATGCTGAGTTAATTGTCACAAAGTTATCAGGCTCAATATTTCCTGCTAAAATTTGATCCTGCTTAGAAATGGACTGAATTGTCCTTGTAAAATTGTAATTCTCATGTCCAGCTAATACATCTAAAAAATGCTTCTCATTGATTGTATTGGTGTAAGAAAGCAATTGATTAAAGGTCAAGCTATTGATTCGAGTATTGGTTCTTCGAGTTCGTCCGGCAGGTGCCCCATCACCTACGATAGTATTATCATAACCTAGGTTCAGCAAAGACGTCATATCCTGAGCTATATTAGTTTTCAAAGTGAAATTCTTCAAGAAATAAACTTCCGCATATGCTCTCGCAGAAATAACATCTCTGTCAAAAGAATCTACATTTAAAATAGTCTCCTGCACTACGTGACGGCCGGGGAATGAGCCAGGTCCTCTTGTAGGAAGTCCAAGATTGATCAAATCTCCTGTATCATAAATTTTATTTCCAGCTTCATCGCGGAGGAATCCTCCAGTCTGCATATTTTGCGCAAATACCGGATAGATGGGTCCTACGGATCGGGCAGTAAAGAATGGGTTCACAAAGCTGCTACTTCCCCCATCTCTTGCATTATTACCTTCAGATAGTGTTGCAGATAGGTTGATTCCCGTCTTCATCCACTTGGTCGGCTTTGTATTCATATTTAGACGGCCGGCAAATCGCTCAAAATCAGAATTAAGTATAAAACCCTCCTCATTCAAATAGCCAAAAGAAGCATAATAATCCGTGTCGTCGTTTGCGCCACTGAAGGTCATGTTGTATTCTGAACGGCTACCAGTACGTTGTATCTCATCAAACCAATCCAATCCCTCAAAGTTATTCTGAACTCCTTGTGCCAGCTGCCCATCGAGACCTACTACTTGATTATTTGGTATGTCATAGACATTATACCCCAGAACTGGGATAAGGTTATCCGTTGCAAATTGGCTAGCTACTCCAGGCTCGGCACCTTGGGTGAGTCGACCATTTCGAAGAGATTCCCATGTCAGTGGATAATACTGGTCTGCATTCACACGGTCATATTCCGGAAGCGCTCTAGTTGCAATACCTTGTTGTACTTTTAAGTTGAAAGTTGGCTTATTTTTTCTTCCTTTTTTAGTGGTGATCATGATCACACCATTCGCAGCTCTTGAACCATACAATGCGGCCGAAGAAGCATCTTTCAATATCGTGATATCTTCGATATCATCTGGATTCAAGTTGCCAATTGCTGCATCATAAGGCACACCATCTACTACATAGAGTGGCGAGCTGGATGAGTTCACAGATCCAATTCCTCTGATACGAACAGCCGGTGTAGAACCCGGCTGTCCGCTTGCTGAAGTCGTAATCACACCTGCCGCCTGTCCTTCAAGGGCATTTGCCACGTTGTTGATCGGACGATTTGCAATTTGATCAGCTTTAATTGATACTGCCGCGCCTGTAAAGTTACCTTTGTCAGCAGTACCGTAAGCGGTAATGATAACTTCCTCAAGATTTTGAGTATCTGGATTCATAGACACATCAATAACTGATCGATTACCAATAGCTTCCTCTTTACCCAAGTAGCCGATATAGCTAAAAAGTAAAGTAGTAGCACCGCTAGGCACTTGAAGTGAATAATTACCGTCTAGGTCGGTCACCACACCAGTAGTGGTACCTTTGACTAAAACGTTGACTCCAACGAGTCCTTCTGGCTCGTCGGGAGAAGTGATTCTACCGGTGATCGTTCGGGTTTGGGCGAACGCTGTGGCAGTAATCATTAATCCCACGAGTAAGCTTAGTAAGGCTTTTCTCATAAATTTTATTGGTTAATGAAGTGAAATAATTTTTTAACACAGACTTGAAACTAATCAAGACCTCTCCAAATAGTGATACTTGAATTTGAAATATCATAATTTTAAAGCGAGAACTCTTAATTTTTGTTAAAAAAAATTCAATTAAATATTATAAATGGAAAATATGTTTCTTAAATGGAAAATGACCTGGAAATTAGTCTCTAAACTTATTAAACTAAAAAATATGTAGCTTGAAATCTGTAACAATGATATATAATTAAAATCCTTAAACAAATGAAATGCAATAATTAACGAATGAAATAAGGACTAAAAGTATAAATACCAAATAAACTAATATCTATTTTTTTTATTAACTAATTTTTATAACAAAATATTATCTCAGTACTAATTTGAATAAATCTAATATTTTATGAATAATTTGAATTTCACAATAATATATTTCGTGAAATGAAAGTATTAACTTTTTATCACTTTCGTCTGCCGAATAATAATATCAGGATTCAATTGGATGTATAATTAAGAGTGATTATCAGGGTTTTGAGCTAAATCGATCTAAATTTCTTTGATGAATTCTATTCCAAATTTTTTGATTTTTAATGTGAGTGTACGTCGGAGAAAAGGTGCTTTTAAAATCGTTTTCAGATAAAAATTATCGCCAGCAATCAACAAAATCCTGAATTGATTGATATGATGAGAAATCAATTGTAACACAGCAAATCGATTATTTGGACACCTATAAGTTGCATTTTCCATCTTCTCAGTTGGAGTACTTCTCCTGCCCGAATCAAAGTCTAGGACTTTTCGTATGCTTAATTGTTAGCTGTTTTTAAACTAACAAGGAAAACGAGACTTGTAAATGGACTTTCGCCATTCGCAATACATTCCTTATTTTCGGGTATGAAATGGTCTATAGATTTCCCAATTCCCTCCTACCCTTTTCCGATTTCCCACCAAAGCAAAATCTTGAGTATGGGTTCCTGCTTTGCTCAGACAATTGGTCAAAAAATGGTAGATGCCAAGTTTGACTGTTTGGTTAACCCTTTTGGGACAATTTTTAATCCAAACTCTCTGGAGATTTTAATGGAGGCAGTACTATTCAATGATCAATTTGAAGAAAGCCTGATCTGCGAGCGAGATGGACTTTTCTTTCATTATTATGCACATTCAGAGCTTGTCGCCATCACCAAAGAAAAGTTGATCGAAGGACTTACGATCCAGCGGAACCAAACCAGAGCCTATTTGGAACAGGGAACTCATTTGATTTTAACATTGGGAACCGCTTGGGTGTATGAGTTGGAGGAATATGGCACGGTGGCAAATTGCCATAAGCAGCCTTCAGGTCTATTCTCCAAACGCCTACTGACGATTGAGGAGATGGAGTCGAGGCTTTACAATCTTTTCGATAATTTCTCGAGACGATATCCCAATCTCAAAGTCATCCTTACAGTCAGTCCCGTCCGCCATCTCAAAGATGGGATTGCAGAAAATCAACTTAGCAAAAGCCTGCTTCGGGTGCTTTGCGCCAATCTGGAAAGGCGAAGCGAGACAGTCAGCTATTTCCCCGCTTACGAGATTATGATGGACGAATTGCGTGATTACCGATTCTACAAATCGGATCTGATTCATCCAACAGCTGAGGCCGAAAATTACATTTGGCAAAAGTGGCAATCCTCTCATTTCTCTTCTGAAACGCAGACTAAGGTGGAGGAAATCAGAAAGATTAACCTCGAACTGGCCCACCGTCCATTAAATCCAACTAGTCCAGCCTATCTCAAATTCCAAGAAAATCTTCTCCAAAAACTGGAACGATTGAACTCCCAATTTGATTTTTCCTATGAAATCGCTCAGGTAAAACCCAACTTGAATTCTCAAGCACAGCGATAATTTCAGTAGATAAAATTTTCAAATCTTTCAATTTTTCAACTTTAAAATCAACTCATGAAACCTAACCGCCTCCTTGCTTCCCAATCCCCATACCTACTCCAACACGCCCACAATCCGGTCGATTGGTTTCCATGGGGCCCAGAAGCGCTGCGCAAATCTGAAGTGGAAAATAAGCCAATTATCGTCTCAATTGGATATTCTGCCTGTCATTGGTGCCACGTGATGGAGCATGAGAGCTTTGAAGATCAGATTACTGCTGACTTGATGAATGAACACTTTGTCTGTATAAAAATTGATCGGGAAGAGCGGCCAGACATTGATAATATCTACATGGATGCAGTTCAAGCAATGGGAATACAAGGTGGATGGCCACTGAATGTCTTTCTGATGCCCAATCAAAAACCCTTTTACGGCGGTACTTATTTCCCAAATCAGCAGTGGAAAGGACTCTTATCCAATATCGCCGATGCATTTGCGAAGCATGAAGATCAGTTGGCAGAAAGTGCCGAAGGATTTGGCAACTCACTCAATCGAAGCGAAACTGAGAAATATGGGATTACTGCTGCTAATCAACAGTTGGACCCCGATGAACTCGCCGAAGTGATGGCAAAACTCAGTGCTCAGTTTGACCCCGAATGGGGTGGAATGAATCGTATTCCTAAATTTCCCATGCCTGCGATCTGGGCCTTTGCTTTGGATTATGCGCTTTTGGCTAAGAACAAAGAACTTCAGGAGAAAGTCTTTTTTACACTTCGCAAAATCGGAATGGGTGGAATCTATGATCAGTTGAGAGGAGGTTTTGCAAGGTATTCGGTCGATGGGGAATGGTTTGCCCCGCACTTCGAAAAGATGGGCTATGACAATGGGCAATTGCTAGAGCTCTTTGCAAAAGCCTACCAAGGGAGTCAAGATTCATTTTTTCTGGAAAAAGTGACCGAAACAGTGGCTTGGATCGAAGTCGAAATGCGTAATGGAGAAGGAGGATTTCACGCCGCTCAAGATGCGGATTCGGAAGGCGTGGAAGGAAAATTTTATGTCTGGAAATATGCTGAATTGGAAGAATTGATTCCTGAGGAGCTTGCGTGGTTCAGCAAACTCTACAATCTCAAACCCGGGGGAAACTGGGAAGATGGCGTCAATATTTTGTTCCAAACCGAGTCTTATACCCAGATTGCAAAGCAGTTTGGAATGTCGGAATCTGACTTTGTCTCCAGGCTAAATTCGGTGAAAACGAAACTTATTGAAATCCGAAATCAACGAATTTTCCCTGGAAAAGATGATAAAATCTTAAGCGGTTGGAATGGATTGATTTCTGCAGGTTTAATTCAGGCCTACTTTGCAACAGGTGAAAAACGAATGCTTGAGCTCGCTTTGGGCAACCTTGATTTTCTACAATCAAAGCTTTATATCAATGGAGTACTTCATCGCTCTTATAAAAATGGAGAAGCTTACACTCCGGGTTTCTTGGAAGATTATGCTCAGGTCACCCGAGCAAGTTTAATGGCATTTGAGGCAAGCGGAGATTCCAAATGGCTGAGCTTTGCGCAGCTGCTCACAGACTTTTGCTTAGAAGAATTTTACGATGAATTGGACGGTTATTTCTTTTTCAACAATCCAAAAGCCGAAAAACTTATCGCGAATAAAAAGGAGCTTTTCGACAATGTGATCCCAGCTTCCAACTCTGTGATGGCTCGAAATCTTCACCGACTTTCGCTGCTTACTTACGAAAACAAGTATCAAGAAATCGCCTCCAAAATGCTCGGTGGCATGAAAGAACTTATTTTGAAAGAGCCTGGATTCCTATGCAACTGGGCAAATTTATTTCTGGAATCACTTGTCCCAACTGCTGAAATAGGTATCATAGGGAAAGGTGCTCAAGCAAAGGCATTGGCTTTGCAAAAGGGATATTTACCAAATTCCCTGATTGCTTTCTCAGAAGAAGTCACAGAAACTGCCTCAATTCTTTCTGGCAAAACTCCAGATTCGGCAGGAAATGCCTTAATTTATGTGTGTTTCGATCATGCCTGCCACAGACCCGTGAGCACAATCGAAGATGCCATTTCACAACTCCCATATTTAGCCTAATCCCTTGGAAAGCCTTTTTGGAGATCACGATTTATTCCCTGCCGAAAGCGGAAACAATTTCGCCGATATCATCCTACCCGTGCCGATCCCGCGGATGTTTACCTATCGAATTCCCAAAATCCTGAAATCTGAAATAAATCTTGGATCGCGGGTGATCGTGCAGTTCGGTAAGAAAAAAGTCTTGACCGGGATCATCGGAAAAGTACATAACAAGGCTCCGCAGGCATACGAGGCCAAGCCTATTTTAGAGGTTTTGGATATTCAGCCGAGTGTGAATCCAATTCAGATCCGATTTTGGGTTTGGATGGCAAAGTATTACTGCTGCCATATCGGAGAAGTGATGCACGCAGCTTTGCCTTCAGGCCTGAGACTTAGCAGTGAAAGCAAGGTACAGCTCAACCCAAATTTTGATGCGGAAACTAGTAAGTACCCGCTGGATAATCGGGAAATCAAGATTCTTGAAGCGCTGGCAAATAGCACCGAGCTCAGCTATGAGGACTGCGAAAAAATACTTGGAATCAAGACGATTCATCCCATTCTCAAAAGCTTGGTCACCAAAGAGGCCATATTGATTTTTGAAAAAGTACAAGAAAAGTATGCTCCAAAAATAGAGATACGGGTTCGTCTGGTGGAAGAAATAGCTAAGAGTAAAACTGCTCTGGAAGGGATTTTTGCACTGTTAGCCTCCAAGCCAAAACAGGAATCCATTCTGATGAAATATTTGCGGGATGTCCCGGTTTTCCAAAAGCTTTATCTCAATGAGAAAGGAGTGGATAAAACCACGATTTTGGAAGAAGGAGATTCAGAATCTTCGCTGAAAACCCTGATCAAAAACAGAGTCTTCGAGTCTTTCAAAGTTATCGTCAACCGAATCCCAGAAGAGGAACCTGAGAAAGAAGCTGCCAAACTCTCCACTTCGCAAGAAGCCGCCTTCGTGGATATCAAGGCCCAAATAGAGGAAAAACAAACGCTCCTTTTACATGGCGTAACGGGTTCTGGCAAAACTGAAATTTATATCCAACTCATTCAGGAAGTATTGGGCTCTGGCTCGCAGGTACTGCTACTTTTGCCGGAAATCGCCCTGACGACACAAATTGTAAGCCGACTGAAGAAAGTCTTTGGCAGTCAGATGGGCGTCTATCACTCGAAGCATTCCGACAATGAGCGTGTGGAAGTGTGGAACGGGATCCTGACTGGTCGGTTCTCATTTGTCGTGGGAGTTCGCTCCTCGATTTTTCTTCCTTTTGACAGCTTGGGATTGATAATTGTTGATGAAGAGCATGAATCGAGTTATAAACAATTTGACCCGGCACCTCGATTTCAGGCTCGTGACGCAGCCATTATGCTTGCCTATTTGCATCAGGCAAAGACAGTTCTAGGTTCGGCCACTCCTTCTTTCGAGTCCTTTTTCAATGTCCAACAGGGAAAATATGGCTATGTCGAGTTGACCAAACGATTTGGAGATGCAGCCATGCCGATTTATCATTTAGCAGATTTGGCAGCTGACAAACGAAAAAATCTACTCAAGCTTGACTCCACACGGATGATGCGTGAGCGAATTCAAGAGGCTTTGGACAAGCAGGAACAAGTCCTCATTTTTCAAAATCGACGTGGCTATTCCCCTTACATCCAATGTGAGGATTGCGGCTGGACAGGTGAATGTGTCCAATGCGATGTCAGTCTTACTTATCACCAATATTCGGAGGAGCTGCGATGTCATTATTGTGGCTATAAGGAGAAAGTCCCAAGCTCCTGTACTGCCTGCGGCTCTACCCAACTCACAACCATGGGCATGGGTACAGAGCGAATTGAGGAGTCTTTGAGTTTGCTTTTTCCCGAGGCCAGAATGGGAAGAATGGATCTCGATACCACTCGAAATAAATATGGATATCAGCGATTATTGGATGAGTTTGGAGCTGGGAATCTTGATATTTTGGTCGGTACACAGATGATTACCAAAGGCTTGGATTTTGGGAGAGTGACTGTGGTCGGGATTTGGGATGGGGATCGAATTTTGAATTTTCCGGATTTCCGGTCAGGCGAGCGAGCATATCAACAGATCACTCAAGTGGCCGGGCGAGCAGGTCGAAGAGAAAAGCAAGGCCAAGTCATTATCCAAACCCGGAATACGGATACGTACCTTTATGAGCAAGTAATCAAGGGAGATTATCGTGAGTTTTTCCTTCAGGAAATGATCGACCGGAAGAAATTTTACTATCCCCCTTACGTAAAACTGATTAAAATCACCACCCGACATGCTGACTTCAAAATAGCCGAAAAAGCAGCTCTTCACCTCCACCATGGCATGTCAGAGATTGGGGTCAAAAAGATTGTTTTGGGTCCTGAGAAAGGGATTATTGCCAGAATCAAGAATCAATATCAGTTTGAGAGCTTGATTAAGCTCGAGAAATCCGGTAACTCCCAGTCAGTATTCAAAGAGCAACTTGCTACTATTTTTGAGGAACTTACTGCAAGGCCGGAGTTTCGTTCGGTTCGGTTTATTGTGGATGTGGACCCGTCGTAGGATGTTAGATTTTTGATATCAGATTTGAGATTGACTTCGGATCAAATTTTAAACAAGATTAGAGCTGAACTTATTTAAAATCAATTTCGTGACTTATACGCATAGATCACTAAACATGCGCATGCTATGAAAAAGCGTTTGAATTTGACCGTAGAGGAAAAGCTTCTTGAAAAAATCAAAAAGTATGCAGAATTGCAGAATACAAGCCTATCAAGTCTAGTCGAAGAGCATTTTGAAGCTTTGATCAAACCAAAACCTAAGCTACCTGGGAGAATGTCACTTGTTGAGTATATGCAATCCCTTCCTAAATCTTAGGTAGAGTTCCTAGCAGATATCGACTGGAAAGAGGAATTCTACAAAGCAAGACCAAAAAAATACGGTGTTGAAGATCTTTTTTGAGGTCAACGTCCTGTTGGATTTTTTCTTAGAAAGAAGCCCAATTCAAAATCATATAAATGCCATTTTCGACGAGCTAAAAAATAACAGAATTTCTGGGTTCGCGAGTATTTCAGTAATTCAGACCTGCATTTTTTACCTAAATCAAGCAAAAGAAACCCAAGTATCTCGGGATATTATTCATGTTATTTTATAGGAATTCGAATTGATAGAAGGAAAGTATGAAGATGTCTTAAGTGCTTTGAATTCTTCTCATTCCTACATAGAAGATTCTATCCACTACCACATGGCATTGAGAAATCAAATGGATGCTATCCTCACTTCTGACAAAGATTTTCTAAAACTTAGCAAGCCATTTCTCCCCGTTATCACTCCAGATGAGTTGAAAAAACGAATTGAATTTTGAATACCAACTCCTTATCGTTTTAAAATCAGCCAATCACCCCATATTTTTCAATGGATATTCCTTAATCAACCAAGCTGGCGGGATTTTCAATAGTTCACTAAATTTTCTAATCATAGTCAAAGAAAGCGATTGCTTATAATTGAGAACCTTGCTTACAGTGCCCTTGTCACCATATTCTTTAGCCAAGGTAGTCGCATTAAAACCAAAATCCTGCATCCTGATTTTTATCATTTCGACAGGATCTACTTCAGGCAGATCCCACTGCTTACGCTCATAATCAGCAATGATATGAACCAAAAGCATCTTTTCCTTATGTGCTATTGAGCCTTTTGAAGCATATTTGAGTTCCTCATACCGCTTCACCGCAGCATCATAATCCCCGGAGTTATCAAGTAAAAACCAAGTATTCAACGTTTCGCTATTCATGTCTTGACTGTTTAAATTGTGGCTGCATCTACTTCATCATACTCACTATGAGTACCAATAAATCTGATTTCTACGATTTGATCCTCAAAATCAACTTCTACAATTAACCTATACTTATTACCTACTATCTTGAATCTAGCCCTATTCCCCTTTATTAACTTAGCGGTAGGAAAGCTATCTAGAACATCCTGATTCCTATTCCAAATACTGCTTTCAACTATCGCTCTCCATGTCGATAAACTTTTACCCGCATCAGAATGCTTTTTCGAAAATGAAATTAATCTTGTGAGATAAAGGATAGTCATCTAACGCAAAGGAACTAAATTATTTTTTAAAAGTTGGTATTTTACCAACATAAATTCGATTTAAAATCAATTCTCCTCAATAAACTCCAGCACATCATCATAGCCTTTGCTCCAAGTCCGCAAAAACTGAGAGATCATCGGGATATGCTTTGTCTTTTTATAAAAAGAATAATCCAATTCTGTTCCCGTTTCAGCAGCACGCTTTCTAAATCGGTCTATGGTCAACCGTATTCCGGGGTAAGTTTGCTCACCCTCCATGATCAAAATCGGAATCTCATTTCCATCTAAATAGTAGATTGGTGAATATTCCTTCCACACCGCAGGATCATCTGTGAATGCATTGTAATTCTCCTTTCCGTCAGGGGCATCTTTCCGCTGATTGAGGAACCAATACCAGTCTAATCCTGCAGGATCATTCAAAATCGCCCCTTTCAGTGGGTTTTTGAAGTTGAGCTTTTCGTAGGGTTCGTTTTTGATTGCTGCTAGAGCTGCCAAATGCCCACCTGCCGAATGACCTGAAATGAAGATATTGTCCTTATCTCCACCGTAATTTTCGATATTTTCATAAACCCATTTTACAGCCTTCACAACAGCCAACTCCATGGATTGAATCTGAAAATCAGGAGCCAATGGATAATCAAGAATCACTGTGACCACGTCTCTCCTCGCCATTCGACTTCCCAGAAAATTATAAATTTCCTTTTTCCCTGTATCCCAACTCCCACCATAAATAAAGAGCATCACCGGAAGGTCCTTTCCTTTTTTCTGATGGAAAATATTCAACTTCTTTTGCGGTAGCTTCTCCTCCGCATTAGCTTCTAGGTAAGTAATGTTTTTGGAGCGATGAATGGACTGGAAAGCGCAACTGCTGAAGCCTAGCAATAAAAGAATCGGGAGTAACTTTAATTTCATTAGTTGGTGTTTTCTATTGGAAAAGGGTTGGTTGGATAATTGATGAATTGGGGAATTGGGGAACTGGTGAATTAGAGAACTGGGGAACGGGGAAATTGGGGAACTGGTGAATTGAGTAATTGTAGAACTGGTGAATTGAGTAATTGGTGAACTGAGACCAAGTCTTAAGATGGGATGGCACAAGAAGCGAATAAACATAAAGTATTTTGCTTAGCTCTCAGAATCGGTGAAATCTAACAATCGTTTAGAGGATTTCATTTCCTATAAAATGACAATTGTCATCAAAATTGTTCAGCAGAATTGGTTAATTTGGAGAAAACATAACCATGAAAAAGAAATCAGGTTTTCGAAGTCTTTCTTTATTTTTTGGAAAAATCACAATTGCCAGTCTCATCCTTTTTTCTTGTGGTAGCGACAACCAAACGGCAATTTCCCCAGAAATAGGCGGGATCACCGAATCAGTCTATGCCTCAGGGCAAATCCTAGCAGTGGATCAATACGAGGCTTTTACAAACGCTTCGGGGCCGATTCAGGAAATCTTTGTTTCTGAGGGAGACAGCGTCGCTATAGGCACTCCCATATTGGCGGTCTATTCTGAGCGGGAAAAACTGAGCCGGGAAAGTGCGGAAATCGCACGTAATTTTGCAGACCTAAAAACCAACCAAAGTAAACTCCGGGATCTTCAGCTGACAATTGACTTTGCCAAAAGCAAAATGGGCAACGATTCTCTGCTGCTGGAGCGTCAAAAACATCTTTGGAAGCAAAATATCGGCACTGAAGTGGAGCTGGAGCAAAAAGGGCTGGCCTATCAAAACACCAAAACAGCCTTTGAGGCTGCCAAGCTACGCTATCTGGACTTAAAAAGAGAAATTGAATTTAACGAGAAAAATGCTTCCAAAAATCTGGCAATCAGTAAAGTGCTGGAAAGCGACTACATTTTAAAAAGCAAAGTAAAAGGGACGCTGTATGCCCTACTCAAGGAAAAAGGAGAAATGGTCACCCCTCAGATTGCATTGGCAGTTTTGGGAAGCACTGGGGATTTTCTTTTGGAGCTCAAAGTCGATGAATACGATATCTCCAAAGTGAAGTTGGACCAACTCATCATCGTATCAATGGATAGCTACAAGGGGGAAACTTTCGAAGCGAAAGTGACTAAAATCTATCCTATCATGGATTCGAATACGAAAAGCTTTACGATAGAAGGCATTTTCACCAAAGCTCCTCCCCGACTTTATCCGAATCTTACGCTGGAAGCCAATATCATTTTGGAGGTGCAAATCAAAACTCTGATCATCCCGCGAACCTACCTGATTGACGATCAATTTGTGCTAGGCGAATCTGGTGATTCTATTCCTGTAAAAGTGGGAATTCGAAATTATCAATCCGCTCAGATCTTGGAAGGAATCACATCTACCACCAAAATCATCAAGCCAGGGCTATGAAGTGGTCGCTGATTTTAGAACTCGCCAGGGCGTTGATGTTTGCACGTGGCAAGCAAACCCTCGTTGCAGCAATTGGGGTAACCTTTAGTATTACCATGTTTATCGCCCTTTTGGGATTTATGAATGGTCTGAATACACTTTTGGATGGACTGGTTCTCAATCGCACGCCTCATGTTCGTTTTTACAATCAGGTCAAACCCAATCCCAATCAACCGATAGATATTTCAGCTGAATTTGGAAGCGATATCAACGTCATTCGATCGATCAAGCCCAGCAATTCAAGGTTGTCCATCTATAATTCCGAACCAATCCTGGAAACATTGATCCAAGATCCCCGGGTGAGAGGTGTAAGTTCGAAGATTGCTTCGCAGGTATTTTATAACGTAGGAAACATCGATCTCACCGGCGTAGTCAACGGCATAGATGCTGAAAAAGAAACCGAATTATTCGCTTTTCAAGATTATGTCATAGTCGGAAATCCTGCCGATTTACTTCAGACCAACAGCATTATTTTGGGAAAAGGAGCCGCCGATCGTATGCTCGCAGACATCGGTGATGTGATCCAAGTGACGACCGCTCAGGGAAATAAAGCCCAATTGAAAGTGGTCGGCTACTACCAATCCGGCTTGGCGGAGTTTGACAATACCAACAGTTTCGCTTCCATTAATACCGTGCAGAAAATGATGGGCGAACCCTCCTCCTACTTGACGGATATTCAAGTAAAACTCTACGATTTCAACCAAGCGCCCGCTTTTGCCAGCGAATACCGAGACATTTTTGAGATCGAAGCCGATGATATTCAGACCGTCAATGCTCAGTTTGAAACCGGTTCAAGCATTCGAACGCTGATCAGCTATGTGGTGGGAATCACGCTGCTGGTGGTTTCTGGTTTTGGGATTTACAATATTCTGAATATGATGATCTATGAAAAATTGGACACCATCGCCATCCTAAAAGCCATCGGATTCAACAGTTCGGATGTGAAGCGAATTTTCATCACCATCGCGCTTTCGATCGGGGTGATTGGTGGAGCCGTTGGGCTTTTGATGGGTTACCTCGCCTGTCTGGGAATTGAGCGTATTCCCTTTGAAACGGAGGCGCTCCCAACTGTCAAAACTTATCCGGTAGATTTTAATTTGAAATACTACATCATTGGAGCCATTTTCAGCTTGGTGACTACGTATTTGGCAGGATTTTTCCCAGCTCGAAAAGCCAGTAGCGTGGATCCAGTCGATATAATCAGAGGAAAATGACGAAAACAAATCAGCCGGTTTTGGAAGCCAAAAATATCGATAAGTTTTTTTACAATCCCATCGAAACTCAGGTGCTGAAGCAGGTGAGCTTCACCATCAACCGAGGGGAATTTGTATCCGTAGTAGGTAAAAGTGGCTGTGGCAAATCCACACTCTTGTATATTCTTTCGACAATGGATACCGACTACAAAGGCGAGCTAATCATCGATCAAGAAGTCATCACTGGCGAGTCATCCAACTACCTATCGAAGCTTCGCAATGAGAAAATTGGCTTTGTATTTCAATTCCACTACCTGCTCAATGAGTTTACCGTCTTGGAAAATGTCCTGATTCCAGGATTGAAACTTGGGAAATTTTCTCGAGAAGAATTGGAGCATCAAGCGATGGAAAAGCTAAAAATCTTCGACATGCAAGACCATGCTTTGAAAAAGGCCAACCAACTTTCCGGTGGACAAAAGCAGCGCGTCGCCATCGCCCGAGGCTTGATCAACGATCCACTTCTCATCATGGGCGATGAACCTACCGGAAACCTGGACAAGAAAAACGCAGACATCGTATTCAATATCTTCAAAGAACTAACAGCGGAATTCCACCAAACCATCCTGATCGTCACCCACGATCCCGAGTTCGCCGCCGGCACCGACCGAATTATTGAGATGGAAGATGGGAAGGTGATTAGGCAGTAGGTTTGATTTTGCCTTTCAGGGCTGCAAAAAAAAACATATATGATAAAATACGATGGGCTGCACCCATCGCTTAGACATTCTGCCCTTTCAGGTCTGAAAGGATTAAAAGTTAATAGCACCCCTTACCTTAATGATCTTATTTTCAGAAATTTGAAACATTGGTGTAAGCTCTTAATATTGTATATGTAATAGCCCTGAAAGGGCAAAATAGCAAAGCAACGGTCGCCAGGCCGTTGTCAAGAAAAGTTAACATTCATTTTTAAAGCCCTGAAAGTGCGCAATATCTTATGGGACAATCACTCGTGAAAAATTATATACATATTATATATAGCACGAAAAATAGACAGCCATTCATCCGACAGGAATATGAGGCAGAACTCTACAAGTACCTTGGAGGAGTTTGCAATGCTCATGATTGTACTCCAATTCAATAGGAGGTTATCTTGATCATGTGCATATTCTCTGCCTCCTATCGAAACGAATGACTATTGTAGATTTGTTGGAGGAAGTGAAGACTGATTCTTCCAAATGGATGAAAAAGCGTGCAGATGAATTGAAAAACTTCTATTGGCAAGATGGCTATGGAGCATTTTCAGTAAATCCAAGTGAGGTCGATATGGTCACTGAATATATCCAAAACCAGCGTGAGCATCATTCAACCAAAACTTTCCAAGATGAATACCGAGCTTTTTTGAAAAAATATAAGGTGGAGTATGACGAGCGATATGTTTGGGGATGAGGCAAGATGCAAGATTCTGATTTTACCCTTTCAGGGCTGAGTATAAAACATGTATGATCAATTATCGATGGGCTACACCCATCGCTTAGGTATTCGGCCCCGCCACGCCGGGCAGGCATTTCAGGGCTAAAATGATTAAAAGCTAAAATCACTCATACCCTATCGTGTTTTCAATAATGTAAAACTCCTAGCACCCTACAAAAATTTCTTTCTCGTAAATCAAATGACTTATAATTGAGCATTTAGAAATTTCCTCATATCTACCATATTGATTTAAAACATATGTTTCAAAAGTGTTAGTTTTTAGAAATACATATAGATATCATTTTTAGCCAACGCAAGCATGTTTTTCAGAGTTATGGTTTTACTCAGAGGATGGTAAATCGATATGCAATTATTTTAAAATTGAAAGATTGTCTTGAACTCAAGACAATGTCGAAGTGTATTTGTCTTGAGTTCAAGACAATTCCAAGGAGAAAATCTAGTCTCTCAAGCCTTTGGGAAAAAGATCCCGCTCTGTCTATTTGGCTTTCTTTAGTGAGATGAAATCGCTTAGCAAGTATGAGCGAATATCATTACAACTACCCTACGCAACTATCTGTCTTGGCATAAAAAAACCTTCGAAGAAATCCTTCGATCCCGATAGTTACGGGACGCTCAGGATGACTTCTCAAAAGATATTTTATACGAAAGCCTACTAACTGCCTACTCCAATTGATAAAACCTTCGAGGCTTGTCGAGATCACTATCGGGAAACCTCAAAGGTTAAAGAGATTGCTTCCCCGACATATCGGGGCAGGCTGTGCCTCGCAATGACGTTAAACAGCCGGTTCCTGCTGACTCAAACAGTGAAAACTCCCCAATCCCCAAATGATATCCGTGCTATCTATTCCTACCACTCTTCTGTTTGGGAAGCAATCTGACAGTATATCCAAAGCCTTTTGATCGTTCTTATCTCGGAAAGTCGGGACGATCACTGATTCATTTGCGATGTAGAAATTAGCGTAAGATGCTGGGAGTCGCTGGTCTTCATAGATCACCGGACTTGGCATCGGAAGCTCCACGATATTCAATTGCTTGCCATCTTCCAATCGCATCTTTTTCAGGCGATCGAGATTTTCCTGAAGCAAGTGATGGTTTTCGTCTAACTTATTCTCTTCGATTACAGTCACGACCGTGTCTTCATTGACGAATCGAGTGATGTCGTCAATATGTCCATCGGTATCATCTCCGGCGATCCCATCCCCTACCCAAAGGATATGATTTACTCCATAAAAATCACGTAGGTAATTTTCAATCTGCCCTTGATTGAGATGTGGATTTCGGTTCTTATTGAGCAAGCAAGCCTCCGAAGTCAGGAGTGTGCCCTTTCCATTGAATTCCACTGAACCGCCTTCCATAACTATTCTTGGTCGAAACCAAGGAATACCCAATTCAGCAGCTATTCGAATTGGGATTAGATTATCCAGATCATGCGGTGGATATTTTTCTCCCCAAGCATTGTATTCCCATTTGACCAGCACTTTTTTCTGTTCGGCTTTTGGATTGATCAGAAAAGCAGGACCATGATCTCTGCACCAGGCGTCATTAGTTGGGAAAAAGTGAAATCGAATCTGAGCAAAGTCTACCTCAGCCCTTTCCAAATACATGATTGCCGAGTTTTTCATTTGCTCATTGGCCACATTGATATTGACTTTTTGGCCTCTGGCTACTTCTTTGATAAATAAGCAATAAGGCGCATAGATCGCTTCGATTTTGCCTGGCCAGGATCCTTCTTTGTGGGGCCAACTTAACCACATGGAGTCTTGTGGAGCAAATTCTGCCGGGAAATAGTAACCTAATTCAGCTGGAGTACCTTCACCGGTTCGAGCGAGTTCAAAAATATCTTGCATGGCTTAGTCTTCGTCGAGGTAGCGCTGAGTAATAGATTGGTAAGAGTCGATTCTTCGGTCACGAAGGAAAGGCCAGTGGGTTCGATACCGATCTGATCCAGTCATATCAAGCTCCTCCACATGAACTTCCTCTTTCAAGTGAGGGGCTTTGTAGGTGACACGACCAAAGGCATTGGAAACAAAACTACCGCCCCAAAACTGCATGGGTCCCTCCACTCCTGTTCGGTTTACTGACACCACTGGAATTCCATTGGCAATCGCATGCGAACGCTGAATGGTTTGCCAAGCGCCGTATTGCTCGTCATTAGTCGCTTCGTCCTGAGCATGTGCCCAGCCGATAGCCGTCGGGTAAACCAGGAAATCAGCTCCTTTGAGCGCGGTGATCCGTGCTGCTTCCGGATACCATTGATCCCAGCAGATCAAAACTCCAATCTTGCCGAATTTGGTAGGGAATACTTTATATCCCAGATCCCCTGGGGTGAAGTAAAACTTCTCGTAATAGCCCGGATCATCGGGAATATGCATCTTTCTGTATTTGCCGAGGTAGCTGCCATCCGCATCCAAGACAGCCGTCGTATTATGATACAATCCTTCGGCACGCTTTTCAAAAAGTGAAGCTACGATCACCACTCCAAGCTCTCTGGCCAATGCTCCGAACGTCGCTGTCGATGGCCCGGGAATCGCTTCTGCCAGTTTGAAATTCTCGTAATCTTCCACATCACAGAAATACAGCGAGCGGAAAAGCTCCTGAAGCACCACTACCTGAGCGCCTTTGGCGGCAGCCTCATGTACACCGGCGATTGTTTTTTCCAGATTGAGCGCCAGATCAGCGGAGCAGCTCAACTGTACCAAGCCAACTTTTACAGTTTTATTTGCCACAATAGATTCGTTTTTGATGAATTGAATATAAAGATACTTTTGCCTAATGCCATTCCCAAATTGAGCGCTCCAATTTCACATTAAGGGAATTTGAATCGTCAGATTTAAAATAACTAAATCACCTGCAAAATAATTCAGGATATATTCAAGGTTAAAAATTGGAAGCTCGGAAGCTGTCCAGAAGTAAGGTCTTAATTATGACTTTGAGTAGGTCAATCTCAAGTATACCCAATCTCGCTGAGGTACATTTTTTATTGCCGAAAAAATGATCCTTTTTTTTGGAAGATTACAGCGTAGTATCCAATCAAATGGTTTTCCAGTTTGTGAGAAGCATCCACCAAAAAAATGAATCAAGTAAACTAATCGGTAGCGAAGATGGAATTCATCGGGAAAGCTTGGATGAGGATTTGCTGGGTAGTGAGTTGATAGCGTGATTTTCTGATTTGCCGACAAACACTGATTTCGAATAGACCTACAGTATAGTTTTCTGAAGAATATAAGCTTTACTAATTTGGTGTGTTGGAAATGGATAATCACAATTGTGTGTATCCCCATAAGCGCAGGTCACGATCTAAAAAAAAATCTTTATTGGAATCAGATCAAATTCCCCTCCTGATAACGATCGGGATCAAAGGGGCCTAGAGCCTGTCCCGAATAGTGGGAGGAATTTATCCTATCACATCAGTGATTAATTTGGCTATACGCAATAAAACGGATACGTCTAATCCTAATAAAGCATTACCAATTGAAATCACCCAAATTCAGTAATAGTCAGAATATCGGAAAATCATGTGCTAATGCTGGCAATAATTCTTACTATGGGTATCCGAGATGTTGACAGTAGCCTTATTTTGATCACTTATTTAGACCAAAGATGGAATCGCTCAATTATCAATCACGCTATAGTCTCTTCTGCCTACTGGCAAATCAGCGGATAATCATAAACTTTAATATGCGTATCCCCATAGCTTCACGTACTTAATTAAAACCACATCTTGATTGGAATCGTATCAAATTCTCCCTTTTCAAAGGGAATATGGGATGAGTCAAAATTACATCAGTAATAAATTCGGCTGTGAGCAATAATGAGGATATACAGAAATTTTAATTCGGTAAAAGGAAAAAAATTGAACCAGTGTTAGCCATAAATATCATACAGGCTTCTTATTTTCAAGAATCTATTCATAAAAACAAAACTATAGCGCTAACAGATGAAAGTAAAATTTTTCAAGTGGATTGTATTTTGGTTGGTGGTGATCCCTGTAGCTCTTTTTGCTGCTGTTTTGTTGATAGCTTATTTAAAACAAGATGCGATTGTACAAACTCAAATCGCTACGCTTAACAGTCAATTTCAAGGTAAAATTACTGTTCGCGATACGCAACTAGCTCCTTTTGCAAACTTTCCAGACATTTCCATTAAAATCGATCATGTACTGGTGTCCGAGACCAAAGCGGCAGAAGCGGCTAGTATTCTGGATGTTGCTCATATTTATATCGGCTTCAATCTTTGGGATCTCGTAGCGGGCAATTATGACATTCACTCATTACTCGTTAAAGACGGTTTTTTTGATTTAGTGCTCCATACAGATGGGAAAACGAACCTTGAAAACGCCTTGGCCTCGTCTGCTGAAAAGTCGGATGGACCACCTCTGGCCATTCATTTACAAAAAATAGAACTCCAAAACATAGCGATCCATCAGCGCGAAGAAGCGACTAATATGGATATTGGAACCCTTATTTATTGGGCCAAAGGAGGGTTCAATTCAGGCAATGGCCAAATCGAAGCGCATGTAGAAACTGAGTTTGAGCTAAACGTTTTACAAAACAAGGATACCACCTACTTTAAGCAAAAACATTTCGAATTTAATACCGATCTGATGTATACCGAGGAAACTGGTTTGCTGGTCTTTCAACCTTCGAGCATCAGGATGGAGCATGGTGATTTTGAGCTTCAGGGAAGTGTAGATACCAAAAATGAGATGACCGTAGATCTTGCAGTACGCGGGACAAAACCGAGTTTCGATATGTTTATTGCCTTTGCGCCAACGGAGCTAATACCCGTTTTAGAACGCTATGAAAACGCAGGTGATATTTACTTTAATGCCACAATTCAGGGACCTACGACCAACGGAAGGCAACCTTTCATAGATGCCCGATTTGGTGCAGCGGAAGCCTACCTGGAAAATTTTGCAGTTAATAAAAGAATAGATAAAATGGGCTTTTCCGGTCATTTTACGAATGGGAAAGATAGAAATTTGCAAACCATGGAGTTTTCGTTGAAGGATATTACCGCTAATCTTGAGAAGGGAAACTTTGTCGGAAACATACAGGTCAAAAATTTTGAATCCCCCGAAATTGACATGCAGATCGATGCCAATTTTGACATTCCATTTTTTGTTGGTTTTTTAAATCTTACAGCGATAAAAGATGCAAAAGGCAGTGTGGAAATGAAGCTGAAGTTTCATGATATTATTGATTTGGACAATCCTCAAAACGCACTGAATGAGCTAAATCAAGCCTATTATGCTGCTCTTAAAATCGAAGACTTGGCATTTGACTCCGAGGAACTCC
>Ga0209390_10001792_pt1 | contig 39934 bp, 27 predicted proteins | sample BON01_FD_187212 | JGI IMG/M metagenome (GOLD analysis project Ga0209390, IMG submission 187212) | Freshwater microbial communities from Lake Bonney liftoff mats and glacier meltwater in Antarctica - BON-01 (SPAdes) (version 2) | ecosystem: Environmental > Aquatic > Freshwater > Ice > Glacier...
GCTGCTTTGAAGCCACGATCAACGATTTTGCGTGGAATCAGGACTACAGTCGTTCGATCGGCGTGGATATTCGTTATGTGCTGTGGATTACCGGCATCGTTTATGAGGCCGATCATTTGCTGGAAGAAATGAAAATTTCGTAGGGATTGCGGGCGGGATATCATGTTGGCCGGTCGGTAAGACTTCCTATGATTTGCCTCTACACGGGGGCCACGGAGGATCTGATCGCGGTCACTCAGAATTCGCAATATCCGTCCCTGAAACTGGTGCTGCATCAGCGGACCTGCAGGCTGACTTATCATGTGACTCGTTCGGGAAACAGATCGAGAGATCTCACAAGCCTCCTCAAACGCAGAGACTTATCGGTGGACCATGCTTCAGATAATCCTGTTGCTGTTTATTGTGCTGGATCCGTTTGGCAACATGGTCACGATCAATTCGTTGCTGCAGGAGATGGAGCCTGGCAAGCGTCGGATGGTCATGCTGCGGGAAAGCGGGATCGCCTTGTTGATTTTGCTGGCTGCCGTGTTTGCCGGTGAAACAATCATGGGGGCTCTGGGATTAAAACCTTATGCGCTTGGGATTGCTGGTGGAATCGTGCTGTTCATGATTGCCATGGGCATGGTGTTTCCTGCGCGTCGGGCGGGCGAAGAAAAGGATAGCGGAGATCCGTTCATTGTTCCCATCGCGATGCCGTTCATTGCAGGGCCGAGCACAATTTCCCTGGTCCTTCTGCTGGCAGAAAAACACGATCGGCTGACGGTTGCCGCCGCCGTCCTGATCGCCGGTTCAATTTCGGCAATCATTCTGACGCTGTCACCGTCCATTTACGCCTTTCTGGGCGTCCGGGGCTCACGGGCGATGGAACGCCTGATGGGCATGCTGCTCGTGATGATGGCCGTGCAAATGGTGCTGGACGGAATTCGTCTCTATCAGCAGGCCGGATAAGGGGGATTTCGCGGCAGATCGCGAACAGCCGCAAAGGCCGAACGCAGAATCGCAAGCCCCCTCACCCAACGCCGTTAAGGATTTATTATCATGTTTTCAGCGGCTTTCCCGAAGTCCCTTCTCCCGCTAGAAGGCAACGCTGTGAAGCATTTTTGTTGAGGATTTCATGCGATTTCGGCCCAAAGGGCCATTCGATTGCCTAACCCGGGCCATCGGCCCGGGACCAGCGACCAACATCATCGAAAAGGCCCAATGGGCCGACCGTTTGTACACGGGAAATGGGTATGCAAATGGCCGACCCTTTGGGCCTCACAAAATCAAGGGATTCAAATTCCCGGGCCGATGGCCCGGGCCAGGCAAACGAATGGGCCTTCGGCCCGGAACAACAGCAAATTCACTCAATAAAATACTTCACAGCGTTGCCCCGCGGGGGAGAGGGGACAGTTGCAAACGCAAACCGCAACGAATGCGTGAGTGAGCGGCTGTAAGCCGTCAATAATCAAACACCGACACGCCAAGGGCGTGGGGTGACAATCTGAATCTACTGCAGTAAAATAGAACCTGCTGAATACCTGTGATGGGATCTGTAGACGACGGATTCTCTCCCAGGCAAGTCTACCCGATCCACAAAGCGGAAACCTTCAAGGCGCAATCTGTAGATCAGGGAATCGCCGGACGCGTAGATCTCGATTTACGATCCGATTGATTCATCAAGGACGATTCACAACTTTGCTGCCTCACGTCTTCAAGGGTGCTCAATATGCGATCCATGTGCTTCTGCATTCTTGCCATCGTCACGGTGACTCTCTCGGGCTGCACCGAAATGCGAGTCGAAGGTGACGCTAAAGTCTTCCAGAGTTCAGCCGTTGGCTCGATTATTCGCACCGTCATCGGGATAGGATTGATCGGGCTGGGAGGTGTTGCGATTGCGGGCGGTGTGCTGCCCGATAAGAAGCCGAAAAAGCGAACGGCCAAACCGAGCGAAAAACTGTCGTCTGGTCAGCGTGCGGGGTTGATGGCTTTTGGCGGCGCGATGGGATTTGCAGGACTGTTCCTTGCGGGAGCTTCACTGTTCTTTCCAAGCAAACTGCATGTCACTGTTTATCCGGACCGTGTGAAAATGGCGTCGACGTATTCTCAAACCGGCGGCAAAGAAGTTGTGATCCCCTTTGCGGGTCTGGCGTCTGTGGAACTGCGAGACGAACCCAGTGTCAGGGGTAAATTCAGGACGTACATCGTCTTCACGCAGAAAAATGGTCGCATCATCAGGCAGGACGCAGGGAACAACGAAAGGAAAGCCGTCGACACGATTCGGCAGGCTCTCACCGACTTCCAGACGGACTCGCCAGCAACTGTCCGGGGAGATGCTGTTGCCGCCGGTTCGATGCCAGAAATGCCAGCTGCCCCTTTCGCGCGGCCGATCGAACTTCCGACTGCTCCTGCGGACCCCGCTGCCTCTTCGAATTTCTCGGTGCCTACACCCGATGCGACAGGTGTTTTTTCGCCTGTAACTTCACCGCAACCATCGACCCCATCTTCCACTGCAGACGGTGGAGCCGCGTTGGCTTCCGAACAGTATTCATTGAAGCGGTATGCCATCACCATACCAGTGCCCGCAGATCACAGCATTGTTGGCCCGGATGCAATCGTCGAGATTGGTAGTAAGCTGAAAGCCTGCTACGCCGGTGGTTGGTCAACCGTGACGGTTGTCGCACTCAACAACGATGGAACAATCACGTGCAACTGGGACAGTTACCGCGGGTACACATACAGGATGATGCGCGAAGACCTGATCGCACCGAAAGAAGTTGGCACATCCACGCCGGCCGAAGTGCCTTCATCGCAGTATTCCTTAAAACGTTACAAGATCAGCATTCCGGTTCCTCGTGGCTACGCCGTCGTTGATGCGGCGTCTGACGTCAAGGTCGGCATGAAACTGGGAGCCTGTTACGCGGGTCGCTGGGAATTCGTGACAGTTGTTGCCATCAATGATGACGGCACGATTACGTGCAACTGGGACAACTATCCCAGCTTTACGTATAAGATGATGCGTGAAGACCTGACGATGGCGAAGTAAAATGCATACGAATCCGATTGACATCGATTTTGACGGGATTTCGCGGACTCAGTGGGACAGCTGGCTCACGGAGTGTCGAGACCAGTTCTATGAGGCTCCTCGCGATTTTGGTATTGCCGTCGAACGTATGCTTCTGGTGAATCCTCCGTGGATTACGAGACTTCGGTTTGGTGATGCGCTGGCCCGATTGGTTCAGAACAGAACTCTTCGGCAGCTCTTTCGGACGGGCCACATTGTGTGGGGCCATGTGATCCAGGCGAATGACGAGCTCTTTACGCCAGCTCCTTCGACGGACTCGTACACCTACGATCGTGCCGGTGAGATTGTCTTCGTGCCGGACGCCGGTGAAGTTGTCACGCCATCGATTCTGGCGGCCGTTGCAGGAGGTCTTGTCGAGTTGAGATTCGCGAGTGAGGTTGATACGGAATTAGAGCCGTGGGCTGATTACCTGAACGCCGAGACAACACGAGTGGTTGGCTGGCGGGTTCCCGGGAGGCTGTCGCCGTCGGCGGACTGCTTCGTATCGACGACGCTGTTTCGGCGAGATCATTTGCCCGAAGGTGTCCTGTGCCGCTCTCTGCTTCCGGTAGTTGTTGCAGCACAGCCGCCGTACTTCGCGATGCCTTTGCCTCGCTGGTACTGGCCATCGACTTTGCTGGAATGGTGGTCAAAGAATGCATAACGCATTTGGAACGGCTTCGCTATGATCCAGCATCGGTTAAAATTCGTCGGAAGAACAACGCCTTTCAGTCGTCGTCGAATCCGAGCATGCGGTTGAACAGGGGAGAACGAAATGGCTCATCAACACTTAAGTCCTGTCTCGCGTCGGGGGGCGATACGATCGATGGTCGGTGGTTCCATGCTGATGCCGGGGCTTGTGTCGCAGTTGCTCGCGGAAGAAACGGCCGGCAGTTTGAATGATCCGCTCGCTCCGAAGCCGACTCATTTTCCGGCCAAAGCCAAACGGGTCATCTTCCTGTATATGAGCGGCGGTGTCTCCCATGTGGATTCCTGGGACCCAAAGCCAAAGCTGGTTGCGGATGCCGGGAAGACGATACCGGTCAACGAGTTTCAGGGACGCAAGGGGGACTTCAATATGTTCCTCAAGGCGCCGCAGTGGACATTCAAGCCGCATGGCCAGAGCGGGACGGAAGTCAGTGCTTTGTTTCCACACATGGCCGAATGCGTTGACGATATGTGCGTCATTCGGTCCATGAAATCAGATCATACGAATCACTACGAAGCCACGCTTGGCATTCATACCGGTTCATTTACCTTCGCACGGCCCAGCATCGGATCATGGCTGAGCTACGGGCTTGGTACGGTGAATCAGAATCTTCCTTCGTTCGTTGTGATTGCCCCGCATTCACCGTACGCCGGCGGGCAGGTCTGGGGCAGTGACTTTCTGCCCGGCGCTCACCAGGGAACTCTTGTGGTGCCCGGGACAGAGCCTGTGGCCAACATTCAGCGACGATCGCCCAGCAGTCGACTTCAGCAACTTGAACTTGCCGCCATGGCGAAGATGAACATGCGGCATCTGGCGGCACGGCCCGATGATCGTCTGTTGACGGCTCGTATGAAATCCTTCGAAACGGCGTTTGGCATGCAGGCTGAAATGCCTGAGGTATTTGATCTTTCCAAAGAGGACGATGCCACGTTGGAGATGTATGGCCTTCCTCGCGGCAGCACAGGCGGCTTCGCATGGCAGTGTCTGGTCGCTCGCCGTCTGGCGGAACGCGGTGTGCGGTTCGTCGAGCTGATCGACGTCGGCTCATCCGCGAACTGGGATGCTCATGGTGACATGATGACGCACGCACCGCTGGCGAAGAATGTGGATCAGCCGGTTGCCGGATTGCTGAAGGATCTGAAGCAGCGAGGCATGCTGGAAGACACGCTGGTGGTATGGACCACGGAGTTTGGACGCACGCCGTTCAATTCGGCGGTCGGTGCAGCCGGTCGAGAGCACCATCACTGGGTCTACTCTTCGTGGCTGGCGGGTGCTGGTGTGAAGCCGGGAATCACATACGGCGAATCGGACGAGTATGGAATTGATGTGGCCAAAGATGTTGTGCACGTCCACGATTTTCATGCCACCATTCTGCATCTGATGGGGCTTGATCATGAGCGGCTGACCTACCGGCATTCGGGGCGCGACTACCGGCTGACCGATGTGGCCGGCCGCGTTGTCCATGAAGTGCTGGCGTAAGACTGTGGCCGAACTTTGCAACGCCCCTGACCTTCCACGCTGTAGATTTACTTACAGCCTGAGCCGCGAGGCGCTAGCCGCGGGTGTTTCCCTCGTTTTTTTGAGACGCGCACCCGCAGCTAGCGCTTTGCGGCTCACTAAATCGGCAGACTGCTTGCGTCGGGGGCGGGCAAAGACAGGGGCTGGAAACTCGGGAATTTCCCGGGACATTTCAAAACGAACGCGAAGCAGATCCAACGTCGCTGGAATCATGGGTAGACTCTGAGGTTTTGTTGTTTCGTCTGGCTGTTCTGAGTACTCCATGAAACGTCGCCCGTCAAATCCCAACACCCGCGGAAAAATCGCCGGACGTCCATCGGCTCAGGGACCATCCCACGGTTCCTCATCGCAGGGCGGACCGTCTCGCGGGCCTGCTGGCAAAGGCGGCCCCGCTCGTGATCAGCGAGGGCCTCGCCATCGTCCGCCGAATACTGTCGACGAGACCGAGGGGGCATCGGACGAGGAAGAGTCCGGCTATGTCGCACCGGCGGCAAGTAAAGAATTGACGTCCCGGATGGTTCGTCAGCGAACGCAGTTGGGCCCGAGCAGTTCCCAACCGATTCCCATCGTGCATGCGAAGACGCGAACATTGCACCCGATTCTGTATCGCAAGCGGCTTGCGCGAATTGAAGATGCGCGCCCTGGCGATCTGGTGGCGGTGTATGCCGAGGGCTTTCAGTCTCCGATGGGTTATGGACTTTATAATCCTCGCAGCGAAATGTCGGTGCGGATGTTGTGGAACACGCCCGAGATGCCGACAGATGCCGAGTGGTCAGAGAAACTGGCGGCCGCCGTTGCGCTCAGACGGGATGTGCTGAAGCTGGATGCCAGCTCAAACGCATGGCGGGTCGTGCATGCAGAGTCCGACGGTTTGTCTGGACTTGTCATTGATCGGTTTGGCGATGTGCTGTCGGCAGAAACGTTTGGGCTGGGGATGTATCAGCGAGCCAGTTTGCTGATGCCCATGTTGTCCGAGCAGATGGGAACAAAGCACTGGCTTGTGAAGACGAGCCCGCAGTTTCTGTCACAGGAAGGATGTGATCCGCCGCCGCTGATGTCAGAAGGCTGCCCGTCGCAGGTGGTGATTTCTGAACATGGGACTCGGTTTCGAGTTCGCTTTGAAGGAGGCCATAAGACAGGCTTCTTCTGTGATCAGCGCGACAACCGAAAGAAGCTGGCCGAATTTTGTCAGGGCAAAAGTGTTTTGGATCTGTGCTGTTACACGGGCGGATTTTCCGTTCAGGCAAAGACACTTGGCAACGCTGAAGAAGTGATTGGCGTGGACCTGGATGAGGAGCCTCTGGTTGTCGCTCGCGAGAATGCCAATCTCAACCAGGCTCGCGTTCGTTTTGTTCAGGCTGATGCGTTCAGCTACATGCGCGAAATGATTCGCAACGGTCGTCAGTTTGACGTCGTGGTTCTTGATCCGCCCAAGCTGATCAGGACTCGCGTGGAAATTGAAGAGGGGACTCGGAAGCACTTTGCGATGAATCGTCTGGCCATGCGTCTGGTCAAGCCGGGCGGACTGCTGCTCAGTTGTTCGTGTGCTGGATTATTGCCCGAGCCCGAATTTATTCAGTTGCTGGTGGCGGCATCGCGTTCTACGGGCGACGATATGGAAGGTCCGAATCCGGATTCACGAGCCCGACCACGTTCTCTTCAGATCATTGCGAAATCCGGTGCCGCGCCCGATCATCCTGTGATCAGCAGCTGTCTGGAGACAGAATATCTGAAGGCCGTCTGGATGATTGTGACCTGAATTCCCGGTAAGAAATTTCGTTGGGTGTGCATCGACAGTATCAGAATATTTACAGGAGTGATTGCAGAATGAGTCGTTCGATCGGAAACATGATGGCGGATTCTCTGGAGCTGTCGCTGGGCTATGGGGAGCGTCTGTTGAAAGACGTAACACCTGAGATGTTTGCTCGATTTGCCACACCAGGTGGTCAACTGATCGAATCGAATCATCCGGCATTTGTGTACGGCCATCTCAGCCTTTATGGACCACGAATTCTGACGCAGCTGGGCCAGTCGGGACCTGCTGTCCCTGCAAACTTCGAAGCTGTCTTTTCAAAAGATGCAAAGTGCGTGGACGATCCTGCGGGAACGATTTATCCGACGATGTTGGAAGTGACCGGTCTGTTTTTTGACGGTTACAAGGTAGCGGCTGAAGTTCTGCGAGCGACACCCGATGCTGCGTTTCAGGTCCCCAATCCAATGGACGGCCGCATGGCGGCTCTGTTTCCCACGCTGGGATCGCTGCAGACGTTTTACTGCGGTGGCCATCTGATGATGCATCTGGGCCAGATCAGTGCCTGGCGCCGCATGGCCGGACTGGGTGCTGCATAATCACAGCTGTGAGAACTCCGCATCCACACGCGTGGATGCGGAGTGAAGCTGAGAGCAACCGGTATAAGGTTCGATCGAGAAACAAGTAGGACAGGCTTCCAGCCTGTCCTACGACAAAAAATGCTCGGGCAAAGACCAATGTTTGCGGCCCGTTACAAAGCCTGGTCCTGAATGGCACTGTCTGCGAGACCGGCTTTTTCCGAGTAGGAAACGACAACCGTCAGATCGAGCGTCAGGCCTCGCCGAATCCGCTGCACGTAATGAACCTGCGGCTTGAGATTCGCCAGCGGAAACTGCTGATTGTTCTGCAACAGCGTAGAAATCGTCTGCTGCTGTTCGGGAGTCAGCACTTGGCGGTCGACGGCCCGGAGTGGCAGAATGACGTCGGCCCATGCTTTTTCAGATTCAGAAAATTGGAACACGACAAGTCCATCTGGATTGGTGATCAGCCACTGTCGCAGCGCCTTTTCGTTGACAACTTCCGTGACGGAATCCAGAGCGCCCACAAAATTGATCTGGCCGTGATACTCACCAAACCACGCAGTCAGTCGCTGTGCCTGGACGATATGGCTGGCCAGCGGCTTCAGGTTGAATCCTTCCCAGACGTTTCCGGAAATTGACCAGACGACGATGGAAATAAATGCGATCGCACAGGTACCAACGGACGTGATCGCCCATTCTGTTTTTGTCCAGCGTGGGATGAGCAGCACCAGTCCACAGGCCACCAGCGGAATGCACCAGGCATCGGACACGAGGTTGGACAACTGGCCTCCGGCGAGCTCCGGGAAATGATTGAACACCAGCGGAAGCAGTCCCATGCCCACTGTTCCCGGGACGATAAAAACGAGGTCTCCCTGGGATGGGCCTGGCACAGCGGACGTCGCAAGTCTTGTCAAAAGAATGGCGCACGCAGGAATCATCGGAATCAGGTAATAGATCTGTTTGCCGCTCACGAGACTCAAGGTAAGCAACGAGCCCCCGGCCCAGCAGATCAGAAACTTTATCCCGTGATCAAGCGGCGTGCGACTAAAGCCGCGCCAGACGGCTCCGAAGGAAATCCACGGCATCAGACACAGTGGCAGCCATGGCAGATACCACCAGAATGGTGCTCGATGGGCAAAGGAATTCACCATCCGCCCAGCCGTTTGTCCGAACAGCAATTCAGTGCTGTAGGCTTCGCCACCGGAAGCCGCGGAAGGAAGAGCCCATGCCAGTGCCATGGCAGCCGCCAGCAGAATGGAAGCGAAGCAGCCAAGGTACCATGCAAGCGGGTGAAGTCGAACAGCATGGGACCACCACGGAGCGAGGATCGCTGCCGGCAGGACATGAACAAGAACCACAGGACCTTTGGAGAGGATTCCAAGACCGATGCCAAGGCCTGTCAAAAGCCAGCCCTGAAAACGCATTCCTTCGGAGGCGAGCAAAACACCCAGCAACGCAGTCATCGTCCACAGGGTCAGCAGTGTGTCGAACATAGTCAGCGGACAGAAGACGATCCACAGCATCGTTGTGACGTGAACAACCGGGGCACAGTTGAACAAGGTGGGTTCGTTGGGCCACAGGCGCCGGGAAAGAATTCTCGTCAGGACCAGGCACACGACAGCGGCGGCCGGAGCCACCATTCGAGCGGCAGGTCCGTTGACATCGGCGACAAGCCATACCGCATTGATCAGCCAGAACAGCAGCGGCGGTTTATGGCTGTAGGGCTGACCATTCAGATGCGACACAAGGTAGTCGTGCCGCTGGTGAGCTTCCCACGCAACTGATAAATAACGGGTTTCGTCGACAGGCAGCAGAGGACGGCTGATGATGACGATTGTGGTAAGAACTGCCGTCAGAATTACAGACCACAAAAGGTATCGCATAACGTGGGCGAGCCGTGAGAGTGAAAAAAAAAGAAGCCCGCGCCGTTTCAATGGCAGCCAACACCGTTCTCAGCCACCCCGATTGGAATCGTCGGGCGGTGTGGTTCTGATGACAGTGGCTTCGGCCCCGACAGCGTTCAGGCGATTACGTTCGTTGCGGAGCAACTGGAGGTTTCGAAGATAAATAAACAGCCCGGATGCCTGACCAATGATGAACACGATATCCTGTTTATGGATGGCATAAATCAGCAGAACGATTCCTCCGCCGATGCTGAAATACCAGAAGGCGGTCGGAAGAATGCTCTTCTTTTCCCGTTCGCTGCTAAGCCACTGCACGACGAACCGGGCGGTGAACAGCAGCTGCCCCATCAATCCGAATGCAGTCCAGATCTGGCTGTTGGTCATGCGCGGCATCCAGTTGTTCGATAACGGGGAGATGGTTTCTTTGGATCAGCCATGCAACACCTGCAAGATCAACGAGGCCGCACATCAGGCGTTGCAGCGTTCCATAATGTGACCGACCATGAATTCGTGGTCGGTGGTTGACCGGGACTGACAGAACTCGACCGCCACTGCGAATGATGAGTGCCGGAAGAAATCGGTGCATATGATTAAAGCGGGGGATTTGCTGAAAGGCTCCGCGATAAAAAACTTTGATCCCGCAACCGGTATCAGGCGTCTGATCGCTGAGGATGCGGCTTCGGACCGTATTGGCAACACGTGAGCAGATCAATCGCCACATGGAATCGCGACGAGTTTTCCGGAACCCAGCCACCATCCACAGCCTGTCCTCGGCCGATGTATTTTCAAGCTGAGAAATCATCGATGGCAGGTTCGCCGGATCATTTTGCCCATCGCCATCGAGCGTTGCGATGATGGAGCCGACAGCCGCTTCAATCCCTGTCATCAGGGCAGTGCTTTGACCACAGCACGACTGATGACGGACCACTCGCAATTCTTCAAACTGTGATTTCAGCTGCTTTAGCAGCAACGGAGTCTGATCGACGCTGCCATCATCGACGACAACAATTTCGAAATCGAATTCGTGAACTAGTGCGTCGTGCACTTCCTGCACCAGCGAACCGATATTGTCGGCTTCATTGTGAACCGGTATGACCACGGAAATGTGCATCGATCCCTCCTTGACAACGATGTTGGCACAACAAAATCCCTTGTTGTCCGTCTACGACATTCGTAGTTTCTTGTTGTATAATCGAAGCCACGCAGTCTGTCAATACTGGGGATACCGTCTACGGAATTCACTGAAACTGGAAGTCTAATCGACTCCCCCAACAAACGAAATTTGTGCAGAAGCATGGTAAGGACTGGCAGTCGAGAAGCCTCCCGTGACGACGAACGACAGCAGCCATTCCGGGTGTTGTGGAGGCGTTTTACTTCACTCAGGTATGTTTGGTGGGACTTGTCATCCTTGAGGGCTTCCTCGTCGGGCTGACGCGACGCCTGGAAGCTACTTGATTCGGGTCTCCGTCATCCTGATGCGATGAGCGAAGGAGCCGCCGAGTGCCGGACGGATCGAGCGATTATTCGTGGCGAAGCGCTTCGATGGGGTCCAGGCGGGCTGCCGAGCGAGCCGGGTACAGGCCGAAAATAATTCCAATGCCGACGGAGATCCCAAACGCCAGCGGCAGGCTGGACGGAACCACCTGGGGATACATATCGCGAAACATGGTGCTGAATTCAGAAGCTGCCTGGCCATCGAAAAAGAATCGCTCGGCAATTTCTTTCATGCCGGCAAATGCGAGAGGAGTCATCAGCCCAAGAGCCACCCCAATCAAGCCTCCGCTGCCGGCAAGGACGATGGTTTCGGTCAGGAACTGCATGGTGATATCGTGCTGCTTTGCGCCCAGAGCGCGGCGAATTCCGATTTCACGAGTTCTCTCGGTCACGGTGGCCAGCATGATGTTCATGATCCCGATGCCGCCCACAATAAGGCTGATGGCAGCGATCGAGCCGAGCACAACATTGAAGATGACTCGAATCTGTTCGGCCTGCTTGAGCAGTTCCTGAGGCACGATGACCGAATAGTCGTTCGGGTTTTTATGAAACTGCTTCATGGTTTCGCGAATGACGTCTGCGGTTGGCATGACCTGATCCGTGGAAGAAATCTTCAGAGTGATCTGATTGAGTTCCCATTCTTCGGCGCTGAATGAGCCCTGGCGGCGGTCCATATTCAGATCGCCCATGCGGACTCGCATCGTTTCCAGCGGAATATAAATGTCGCTGTTGTATTCCTGTCCCGACATACTGCCACCAATGGCCGCACTGGCATCGCGTGACTTTGTGACGCCCACGATGGTGTAGCGACGATCGGCAATCTTGACAGACTGGCCAAGCGGGTCTTCATACTGAAACAGAATGTCGGCGGTTCCTGAGGCGATGACCGCAACGTTCGATTTGTCTCGACGGTCCTTGTCAGAAATAAAACGTCCCTGAGCCAGGGCCAGATAATTCATGTCGGCATATTCCGGCGTGCAGCCCACGATGCGACAGTTAAGTTCTCTGTGACGATACCGACACGCTTTGCTCAGTTCACGGATGGGGACCGCCTGCAGAATTGTCGGGATGGTTTTCGCCAGCAGATCGTAGTCGGTTCTTTTTAAGCCATAGCGAAGTACGAACTGGCTTGAATTGGCCTGGCTGGCATTCTCCCGAGGTGGCTTCACACTTCGCACGATAATATTGGTGGCACCAAGTTTCAGAACCTGCTGTTGAGCCTGCTGGCTGGCGCCTTCACCAATCGCCAGCATCGCGATCACAGAGAAGACTCCGAACACGATACCGAGCATCGTCAGACCCGACCGCAGCTTGTGCAGCATCAGGCTTTTGAGTGCCAGCTGAATTGTTCGAAGTACATTGGCCATGATATTCAGACTTCAAAGGTCATTGCATCTGCTTCAGAAGGCTGGCCAAAAGCATTGCCGGCGGTCTGGTGTCAAATCAAACTGTGTGCACGAGGAAATTCTCGCTAACCTGGAAAGAGGCCTTCCCCCGCAACAACTCCGTCCTTCATAAAAATTTGGCGCTTGGCCAGTTTGGCAACACTCGGCTCGTGTGTCACCATAATAATGGTTCTGCCTTCACGATTCAGTCGCAGCAGCATTTCCATGATTTCATGTTCGGTCGCCGAGTCCAAATTTCCTGTGGGTTCGTCCGCCAGAATAATCTCCGGGTTGTTTACCAGGGCTCGCGCAATCGCGACTCGCTGCTGCTGACCGCCGGAAAGCTGAAACGGTCTGTGATCCATTCGATCGGACAGGCCCACCATCTCTGCCAGCTTCTCAATCCAGGCGCGTTCTTTCGCGCCGATTTTTGGATACCCCGTGCGGTAATGCAGAGGCACCTCAATATTTTCCAGAACGGTGTACTGAGGGATCAGGTTGTACGACTGAAAGATGAAACCAATCAGCTGATTTCGAATGGATGACAGGTCATCATCCGTCATTCCCGAAACGTCGTTTCCACCGATGATGTACTTGCCACGTGTCGGACGATCGAGTGCGCCAAGAAGATTCAGAAGGGTACTCTTGCCGCTTCCTGAAGAGCCCATGATGGCGACAAAATCACCTTTCGGGAATTGAATGGTAACTCCGCGGAGAGCACGGACAAGGACCGTACCCAGCAGATAGTCCTTCTGAATATCAATGACTTCGGCAGCCAGATCCATAACGTTCAATTCGGCGACAACAGGAAAAGGGAAGATCAGACAACGCAACAGAATGGTGCGTTATTACTGCCGTGCCTGCATCCGTTTGAAGGCTTCGTCGGTTTCTTCCTGCGAAATTTTTCCGTCGCCATTTGAGTCACTGCGATCAAAGCCCTGAGGATACGGATGTTCGTCCTTTGTAATCACGCCATCCTTGTTCTTGTCCATGCCTTCGTGCATGGCTTTGGAATCCGTCGGCAACTTAAATCCACCCGGAGTTCCACCACCTGGCGGACCGGCGCTGGCAGCGTCACCACCTGCTGGAGCGCCTGAGCCTGGCGCGCCCTGAACCTGGCCTGAAGGTAATCTTGCGGGACCTGCACCCGGGAAAGCGGCGGCCGAACGGTTTGGGGTGTCCACTTTCACGCGGTTCTTTTCCACCTCAGCAGAATTCTCTGCTTCCAGGGCCGCCAGTTCTTTTGAAAAATGAGTTCGGGGACTCATCACCACAGGCTCACCCACTGCAACGCCATCCAGAATCTCCATGTATTCGTCGTTGGCATCGCCGACCTTCAGGTCTCTGCGTTCCGGGCCTGTTTTTGTAACCACATAGGTGTAGAACCGACCGGAAAAGGAGAGCACGGACTGCACAGGGATTTGCAGCACGTTTTCTTTTCTGTCTTCGACGATGATTCGGACCTGAGCCGTCATTCCTGGTTTCAATTTTCGTACGCGGGCCTCATCGTCAAGAATTTCGATTACCGCTTCATATTCCTTCAGGTCGGTATTCGGCCAGCTGCCTGGCACTGGCACCGACGAGATGCTCTGCAATCGTCCGCGATAGGGCTCACCAGGAATTGCGTCGATCTCGATTTCTACAGGCTGCCCGATCATTACACGACTGATACGGGACTCGTGAATCCTCGCATCAATCTTCATGTGTTCGAGGTCCGGCAAATTGATGATTGCCTGGCGTTCGCGAACGGAAGCACCTTCCTCAATCACCGCCGGCTCGCTACCCCGACCACTGTTCTGAGACGCGTAAACGACTTCCCCAGCCTGCGTTGCCACGAGGCGACACGCCTTGATCTGACGCTGAAAAAGTTCAAGCTTTTCCTGTTCGATCGCGAGCGTCAGTTTTGCCGCGTCAAAGGCGGCCTTCATTTGTGTCATCAGGGCTTCGCCTTCCAGACGAGCACGAGCGGTTTCACGAATGGTGTCCTCGGCAGTCTGCTTCAATTCGCTTTCCTTGCGAATCCTGGTGAACTTTTCCAGGACCGCCAGTTCTCCGGATTTCACCTTCAGCACAATCTGGGACTGCGTGACCTTCAGCCGAGCACTTTCCAGCTGATTCGGATTTGCATAACCGAGGCGCGCCTGATCGCGGATTCGATCGTACTCTTCCTTGTTGATGGACAGCTCTTCTTCGGTCTTCTTCAGATCGCCTTTAATGGTTTCAACAGCCTGCTGATATTCACCGCCGGTCGAGATGTAACTGAGCCGGTCGAGCTCGGCCAGTTGTTCAGCCAGTCTCGCTTTCGCCACGTTGCTCTCGTTGGTGGTCTCCTGAATCTCAATGTCCTTGCCGGCTTTTTCCAGGTTGGCACTGGCAGTGGTGTTTTTAATCTGCTGCTCTTTTTCTTTTTCCTCCAGCGTGGAGGAGTCCAGTTCACAGCAAACGTCACCGGCCAGAAAATCGCCCTTACGAACTTTGTGACCGTCCTTTACCAGCAGCTCTGTGAAGTCGCCAAAGGTGATTTCATAAAGCTGTTCCTTTCCGTCGGCAGCAACGACCTTCAGTGATTTGGACGATTCCGACGCGCCGTCAACAAACTGTATGACGCCATCAAAGTCGGCGATCACCGGTGCATTGACTTTGGTGCCTTCGGGGATCAGCGTGATGATCGTTGTGGAGCCTTCGACGCGATTGCTCAGCGTCAGGTTTCGCATGCTGTCGATCGTTCCGTTTTCCGTGATCATGATCCGGAACGGCGTGACCTCAGCCTTTGCGGTGATGTACCCTGATCCGATCTCCTGCTTCTTGCCGGTGATCATCGCCATCACCTTCGGACGCGTTGTCGGATGCAGGAACACACCTGCCGCCGCGACCAATAAAATGGCAACAAGAATTATCGGAAGTGTTTTGCCTGAGCGGCGTGAAATTTTTGAGCCGAGCATCCTCAGATACCTTCGAAATCAGTTCTGTGGTTCGGGAACGGGAAGGACAGCATCGGGAGGCGTTGCAGGCGAGGAGGTATTACCGTCTGAGGGCAGATTATCCATCTGCTGATAGAACGGATCATTCCAGACTCCGCGAGGATCAATCTCCATAATACCCATGTCACGGAAGATGTTAAGCCGATTCACCTCGTAAGTGATCCAATCTGCCACAAGTGAGTTTTGAGCCTGCAGAACCGAATCCAGAGCATTGACAAGGCTCAATGCATTTGTTTGTTGTGATCCTGCTGCCTGCAGCGAAGCGCTGTGATACTGAAACGCAGCGTTTCGAACGGTGGTACGGTCAATCTCCAGGCGATATTCCTGAACCTTAATTTGACGCCAGCTGGTGCGGATCGCCAGCTTAATCCGGTCTTCCTGCTCCATGTAGTTACGACGGGCTCGCTGATAAATAATCAGCGATTCGCGATAATCGTTACGCTCAATGACTTGATCCAGCGGCGTCGTAAACTGAACGCCCGCACTGTGCTGAGTTGCCGATTTTGCGTCAGGATTGAGCCCCTGTCGGCCCTGGAAGACAAGATCCAGACCTGCTTCAAGTCGATTGGCAGAAATCTCCACCTTGCGGCGCGCGTCCATCACCTGGGCTCGCACGTTCATCAGGTCATGTCGATTTTCCAAACCCAGCTGAATCACTTTTTCAACGTCCGGAAAATTCATAGTGCCATCCAAAGTGAACGGCCGGATGGGAATCTGCTCCACGCGAACTGTCGCCTGACGCACTTCCAGACTCTGAGCCATCTGCAGCAGATACTTGTCGCGCAGAATTCGAGCGCCGCTGACAGTTTCTGTCAGCAGTTGCTGTGGCGTGTAGGACTCCAGAGCATCCCTGTTGCCGGTGCGAGGGAGCTCAGGCCAGCGTTCCGGCAGCTCAGGAGTTTCAATCAGGCCATTGCCGCTGGTGTCCAGCTTTTGAAGCAGAGCCCGTTCGGAATCCACATCGATCAGGTCCTGCAACATGGCCAGCATACCTTTTCCGAAGGCAAAGTCGCGCTCAGCCAGCCGATACTGGCGCAGATCGTTTGCCATTCGTTCGACAAGGATATCCCGCTCTTCCTGGCTGCGAAAATATCGTCGGCCCGGAACAGCCAATGACCAGTCCTCGCTGGTCATCTCAAGGATATCCTGAATCGGCTGAAAGTCATTTCGAACCTGAACGACGCCCACTTCATACAGAACATCACTCAGCCGATTCAGCTCCTGAAGATAGATCCGTGCGGTGGCGAGATCCGGAGGCGATTCCTCAACCGCGTTTTCCTCGCGATCCGGCAACAGGCGTTCGCCCAGATTTTTCTGGAGGTCACGAAGGTCGCGTTCCAGATTAATCAGATCCCAGCTGATCAGCTCAAACGGCTTCAGCAGAGACTCTTCGACTTCCAGCTGAATGTTTGGTGGCAGGCCCAGCAGCAGCTTCAACGCGTCTTCCTGATCTCTCAGATTACGTTCATTGTTGGCCAGCGTACTTTGTCCGCGATTGAGACGGTCACGCAGCTGAAGATACGAAAGGCTGGTCACCAGTTGCTTTTTACGGTCAATCAGTTCCTGAGCGGCAATCTGAAACTCACGGTCATCGGTAACGGCCAGCAATTGCTGCTCCTGAGCCTCTGACAGATCCCCCTGCCAGGTCAGCCAGTTGCCATCGTATTTCACGTTTCCCTGCAGTTCCACAGGTATCTCAAGTCCCTCAAGTCCTTCAAGGGGCGCCGTAACGGCTTCCTGAATGTATGAGTCTTTTACCTGCTGGGCTTCGAGCTGTTCTTCAAGCTGCCGAATATTGTTCATCGTATTCAGCATGTTCTGACGTTGTTGCAGCAGATTGAGATAGCTGGCTGTGATCTGGACAAACAGAGTCTGGCGAAACCGGGCGAGAACGCGCGCACTGTAAAGGACGTCACGCTCTGACTGAGTCAGCGCTTCGAGCACAATCTTGCGGCCCGCATTAAACAGCAGGGGCTGGGTAAAACTGTAACCAAAGGATGGCGCTGAGGATTGGGCGCCGTTTCCGGCAAAGACCCAGGTCACAGAGTTCGCAATGTCGACTGCGATCTGTCCGCCTGTGGGCAATACCTGGCTCACGCCAAAGGTGTTGTTCCATATCGATGTTGACTGCCCGGCCGAGTTGACGCGGTTGGTGAATCCGGAGGACGGCTCGCGGCCATCAACCCCCAGAAAGCGAACGCCCAGCCGAAATCGCTCTTCGGTCAGCGCAAGGGCTCTGAGGTACAGATCTTCAATGTTCTGCTGATACTCCCGGCTGTGGATCGAAGCCAGGTCCATGGTCTGTGGCAGATTCACCTTCAGCAACTGCACCTGCGAATGGCCGTTTACCGGGTCGACTCCATCCATGTTGATCCCATATGGGGCCAGCCACTGCGGATTCTCGATCGCAAACGACGTCCCCAGCTTGTGCCAGTTCTTGTAGCCTTTGCGTCCGTTGACGCAGTGCATCAGAGAATGCGCAGCCGGATCGTCCGGTGGAAGTGGTTCCTTGTCCGGATCATACGGATCATAAAAACGACTGCGGGTATCCGGAGTCAGTTCAATCCGCGGAACCTGCCAGTGTGGATCACTCAGCTTTTCAGCGACGGCATTGTACGAATCCTTGTCCGCCTGTTTTCGCCAGAACTGGCGCGAACATCCGGACAGGGACGACAGGCCCATCGATCCCAGCAGTATCCATGCCAGGCAGCGGCGAGTTCCTCGTCGCGAAATTCGGGTCAGCATCCTGCTGCTCTCCATCTGAGAATGTTCGTCCGTGAACATTCCACTGTCAAAATTTAACGCGGAACTTTCGCCCGGTCTGGTGGCTGCAGGTCACCAATTCCGGGAGATCTGACCAAGTCCGTATCGTTGCTTCAACAACTGAAGGAGCGATCTGATCGCTCCTTCAAAACTCACAGCAACGAACATTCGCTTTGTGCCAGAAAGTCTTTAATTCTCTGAAAATCAGGCGGTATCGTCTGTGACGATGAATTCGGTTTCGACATTGGAACTGACTGTGCTGCATGCGTTTCCAGTACCGTCCGCACAGCCAGCAGAATCAGTTTCCCGTGCGCGAAGTGATTGGCCTCACTGCGATATTCAAACCGACTGATACATTCGGAACAGAACGCAGATTCCTGACTGTCCGGAAGACTCACCATGATTGCGCAGGTCAGCTTGAACAGCTGGAATGGCCCGATCCTTTTCACTCTGCGCAACCGGCAAAGTCGGATTCCTCACTCGTCAATCAGGGTCGGCAAATTATGCCGCAGCGCACGAGGGTCTGCGGCGATGACCACTTCATCCCCAATCCGCAGGTCCAGGGATTCTCCACAAAGCGTTAGAGTGGAAACGTCCGTCCGCATGTGAAGCAAACTGGCTCCTCGCGGCCTGGTCCTCAAAGTTTTAACTTCAGGATGCTGCTTGCACACGCCGAAATCTGCGACTCCAAAATCTGCCGCACCCACATCCACAACGCACCATTCCAGAGACGGCCGCGAGAGGACTCGCGAAACCAATTCTACGGCCGCATCGGCGACACCTGCAGCGTTTGATGATGCGGCCTGGTCCGCGAAGTGCAACGGATCGCCGAGCACCACCGAAACGCAGCTGGCAGAGCATGCCGCCCTGAACTGTGTCTGTCCAGTAACAATTTCTTCGCAGGCGATCTTGTCCGCCTGAATCATCCGCTGACAATGTTGAGCGATGGCCAAAGACTGGTTGAAATCCGGAGCCGGCGGTTTTTCATTCGAATAAATATCAGCGCTGTGATCGTCAAGGAAAACGCCCCGCAGTCGGACATTCGGCAGACGAGTCACGGCCGCGGCCAGTCGTGCAGAATCAGGGCCCGGTCGCACGCCAGTGGTTTGTTGGCCCAGATCGACCTCAATCAAAATGTCGGCGGTGTTTCCGGCCGCGATCATCGCGTGGGACAGTAACTCGGCCTGCCGAAAATGATCAACGACAACTGTGATCTTTCCTGAAGCGGCGACTTTTGCAAGGCGTGCCAGGGCGACAGGATCGACCATCGGTCGAGTCAGAATCAACGACGGAAATCCGGCTGCTGCAAGCTGCTCTGAATCGTGAACAGTGCGACAGGATGCTCCATGTACGAAGGGAACAAGAACCCTCAGGACTTCCTGCGGAATCTGGCCGCTCAGGTGAGGCAGCCACAATTTTCCTGCTTCGCGTGCTGCCACCTGCATGGCCGTCGCGTTGGTTCGAATGATGCTTAAACGATAACGAAGGTGCGGCGTGATCATCGCGGCTTCTCCAGCCGCATTCGCAGTCCAGCGGCTCGCGATTTGCGAGCTGGTGTTCCCCATTCCGGATGAAGCACTGATACAACTCCAAGAATTTTTAACGCTTCTTTGCTGTCGCCGGAAGACTCGGCCAGAACGGCCATCTGCAAAGAGGCTTCCAGCCATGAGTCCCGGCCCGGCTGAGTTTTCTTCAACACCGACTGCCAGAATTTGCGCGAAGCAGAAGTGGCCTCGGCGGAAACAGGTCCTGATCCGGAGACTGATTGAGCCACCACATCGGCGACCGCAGAAATCTGTGAATCTGTCAGTGGCAACGTCAGCAGATCATTCAGGCAGCGATCAAATACAGCCTCCGTCTCGACGACAGCCGTCAGCGGCCGCAACAGACGCAGCTGGGTGAGTCGCAATTCCGTGGACCACGCAGCCTTCTCATTGGGGGGCGAATCGATAAGGCCGATCAGAACGTGAGCCAGCTGAGCGTCTCCGGGTGCTGGCTTACCGTTCGGCGTAAACTGTCTTCGCACTTGCTGGACGATTCGAAATCTGTCGCCGACTGGCAAAGCAGACAACGAGGCTCTGGCGGATTTGTAATCCGCAGCATCTGCCAGCTGACGGACACCGGAAAGCAAAATCAATGTCTCACAGATCGTGATTGCATGCCGAGTCAGCTGCCCGATCTCTGAGTCCGCCGCGGCGCTGGCAGATTTCTGCGGCGTGAGTTCGCTCATCATCGCAAGCTGATCTGAGAGCGTGGTTCGCAGCCTCTGTGAATCTGCCATGATCGTCTGCCAGTCGGCTTCAATGCGAATTCGTTCCCGCAGATTCAGGCCCAGTTGCTGCGTTTCAAGGATGACTCCGTAGACCTGCGCTGCCCAATCCGGAGACGCGAGATCCTGCGATCGCTGTTCACTGTCGCGGATGAAGCGAGCCGAAAGGGCGTTGAGTTTTTCTTCTTTCTCGGCGATTTCTGCCGGGGTCTTCGGCAACTCCTTCGCGATGGCCTCCAGCAGGTGATCGCCTGCAAGGCACAGGAAATATAGTCGGCGTCCAGACGCGACGGCCGTTTCTGCATTTGCGTCCTTAGTACTGTTTGTCGCCTTGTTGGTACCCAGTTCTGCGGCTGCCAGATTCAGCAGTTCTTCGGCTGATTTCAACGGTACCGAGGTGCGAAGAAGGCGGGCGCGCCATTCCTGAGCCTGGCGTATCGTTGGCTGGTCGGCGAATGTTGCCAGGTGTTCGTCAATCGCCTGAAGGTACGTGTCTTCCGAGATCCCGTCGCTGGATTTAGAATTCCACTGCTGGCCAACCGCGTAGACTCTTAGCAGATCGGCCGCTGCCGCTCCGGCGATGTCTTTTGCTTCAAGCGACGACTGTCTGGCGTTGCGCAGATCGAGCACAGCAGCATTCCATTCCCGCAGCTGAACGGCCAGTTGTCCAGACTGCAGCAAAAGCGCGGCGCGAATTTTGGGACGACGAGTTCCCGGTCGCTGAATCAGAGAATTTAACACTTGCCGGGCAGCTTTGGTTTCACCGGCGTCGACAAGTTCAGCCACCTGTTCCAGTTCCGCGGCCGTTTCTGGACCGACCTGATAAACTCGATCAAACTGCACCGCGATCCGGAGACACCGTTGTCGCCAGATTCCATGCGTGGCCGCAATCGTCTGGTCTTTCCAACGCTGGAACTCGGCCGCTGTGCTGCTCTGGAGCGTGGCCTGCTCCTTCGATTCATCCAGCTGAAATAAAAGTTCCAGCCGCTGCAGAAGTGACTGAAGTCTCAATGTCTGCAGCTCGGGGGAAATCAACAGCCCATCATTCACCGCCTGACCGTACTCCAGCAAGGCATCCGACGGCTGACCCTGTTTCAGTAGCGACCGGATTTTTATCGCCACCGTGGCGGTTTTTTGATCGGCAGAAGTCGCGGATGAGCTGACGTTGCCAAAGCGAAGTTTAAAAGCGGAGAAGTCATTTTTTTCGAGCTGAATGTCGGCCATCATCAGTCGAGCTTGAAAGCGCATACGCTCATCGGCCGCTGATTTGGCAAGCTGTTCGGCCAGATCGTCGGCTTGCGAGATCAGTGGCAGGGTCTCTTCAGAAGGTGCCAGTCGAAATCCTGTGACCATCATCTGAGCCTGAGCCATTCGGATGTGTTCGCGCGCTGTGCGAACCACATCACTGTCCACATCTCTCCGAATCTGTTCGATCTGTTTCAGAAGTCCTTCAGCCAGCAGCTGCGCCTGACTAATGGCTTCCAGTGCGAACGTTGTCCCTGGTGGGATTTTCCTTTTGGATGGCCCAGGACTAACAGTTGGCCTGGGACTAACGACTCCGTTGGCACGAGGATTTGCGCGGGAGCCTGCTGCGGAACCTGGACTATCGGCGGACCTGACGCTGGAAAGCGGAGCCTGCACAATTGCTTCCATGACTCCGGCAGCAGCCAGCAGCTCAATCTGCCGCACGCGAAGAAGGATGTCTTTCTCCGCCGTCGGAGTATTCTTGCGAAGGAACTCCGTGATCCGCTGTGCCGTCTGGCTGATCATGCCGTTGCGGCTGTCGGCATCCATCTCCCATGCATGTTGCAGCTGACACTCAGACAGAATCAGTTCCCATTCAGCGCGATCGTCGTTGTTGATGTACCCGTTCAGACGGCGGTTGCAGAATTGCTCGGCCAGATCGAACATTTGACGATCGAGCAACTGCTGAACAAACTCGCGTTCTCCATCCGCAATTTCAGCAGTCACTGCGGCGACGGGCATCGTCAGCAATGTCAGGGCAAGAATGAGTTTAGCAGGGCAGAAACGTAATCGCATGCTGTTAGTTTACCGCAGTCGAATTCGGATGTCGCTGGTCTGTCTGCCCCGATTCACAATGTTCAGGCGTAACCACACGGAGTGTTGATTTGAAGGGGCATCGTCGTAGCGGAAGCCGCCAGGGCTTTCGGAAGGCTGGCTTATTGAGCAGAATACCGAAACGCTTGGCGCGTTCCGCTACGAAGCGAGCAGTCAACCGAAACGCTTTGCGCGTTCCGCTACAACGAGTGCAGCGGCTGAATTTCCAATGGAGCGACCCGTTGTAAGATACGCATCGAGTAAATCGCGAAGCGGCCGAACAAGGTGGTCGTTTTTGCGGGCGATGAAAAATAAAAAAAAGGCGGACTGTAATGAAGCGGGATGCAATAACGTCTGGAAAGCTGTGGGTTCTGCAAACGGCTGTTCTGGTTTTGGCCACTGTTTCGATAGCTTCCTCCGTGGTGGCGCAGCGGCCGAACGTGGTCGTTGCGTTTGCCGATGACTGGGGCCGCTATGCAAGCGCGTATTCCCTTCTGGAACCGGGCGGCGTCAACGATATCGTCCAGACTCCAAACTTCGATCGGCTGGCCCGTCGCGGTATACTTTTCACCCGCGCCTTTGTGAACTCGCCCTCCTGCACACCGTGCCGCAGTTCTCTGTTATCGGGGCAGTATTTCTGGCGAACCGGTCGAGGTGCCATTCTTCAGGGAGCAATCTGGGACGCATCGATTCCCAGCTTTCCGCTTCTGCTGCAGGATTCGGGCTATCATCTTGGACATACGTCAAAAGTCTGGAGCCCCGGAACGCCGGCGAATGCTCCGATTGGTGCGATGAAGACAGCATACAACTCTGCAGGTTCTCGTTTTAATAGCTACTCAGAACAGATGAGCGAGGCGAATGATCCTGCTGTCGCAAAGGACGAGATGCTGACGGAGGTCCGGGGCAACTTCCACAGCTTTCTGGAAAAACGTGATGCCGGCGTTCCTTTCTGCTACTGGTGGGGGCCAACCAACACGCATCGAACATGGGTGCGTGGTTCCGGAGCGAAACTCTGGCAGATCAACCCGGATGATCTGAAAGGAAAAATGTCGGCACACCTGCCCGATGTTCCGGAAGTGCGCGAGGACGTGGCCGACTATCTCGGGGAAGTTCAGGCGTTTGATGCGGGTCTGGGCGCGTTGCTCGATGAGTTGGATAAAACCGGTGAGGATCGCAATACCCTGATCATTGTTTCTGGTGATCATGGCATTCCTGGAATGCCAGCGGGTAAATGCAATCTTTACGACCTGGGGACTCGCGTTTCTCTGGCAGTTTCCTGGCCCGATCACATACCGGCTGGGCGAGTCATCGACGATTTTGTCTGCCTGCCCGATCTGGCCCCGACAATTCTGGAGGCCGCGGGGCTCAACATTCCTGGAACAATGACAGGCCGCAGTCTGATGAATGTGCTGAAGTCTGAAAAGTCCGGTCAGGTCGATGCAACTCGCGATTTTGTGGTGACAGGGCGCGAGCGCCATGTGGCCAGAGCAAGGACCGACCGATTGCCTTATCCTCAGCGAGCGATCCGAACGGCCGACTACCTTTATATCCGAAACTTTCAGCCGGAACGCTGGCCAATGGGGACAGCGCCGGGGTTTGGTGCGGAGGGAGACGTCATGCCTGATGCAGCGGCTCTGGATGCCAGCACGTTTGCGGCGTTTGCCGATATGGACGCCAGCCCGACAAAAACATGGCTCATTCAGGAAGGCCTGAAGACGTCGGCTTATCGCTCCTTCTTTGATGCGGCGTTTGCTCGACGCCCCGAAGAAGAATTGTATGACCTGAAGAAGGATCCGGATCAGGTTGTGAATGTAGCCTCGCACGCCGAGTATGCGAGTGCAAAGACAGAGCTCGCCGCCAGGCTGATGTCTGTGTTGCAGGGGACGAATGACCCGCGTGTCGCCGAGGGAACGTCGATTTTCGATGAGCCGCCGTTTACGGACGAACCGGAACCAGTTCCAAATTCAAAGAGAGCCAAAAAGGCCCGATGACCTATGCAGTCATCCCGATGCGATTCGCGTCGCTCGATCAATAAATGAGCGGCTAGCAACTTGCCGCTCACTTCATATCGGACAGTTATTTCTCAAGCGATCCTTACCTGGCGAGCACTGCTTCAATCGCATCCGAAAATCGAACGGGTGATTGCTGGTCGTACGACAGGTACAGGGACGGTTCGATCAGCTCGACTTCCATAACAGCCGGCTGACCATCGTCAAGAAAAACGAGATCCACTCGTGCATAAAGCGTTTCACCGGGCACGGCCTGCAGAGTTCGGCAAGCGAACTCAATGATTGAGGCCTCCGGAACGACTGCCTCGATCCGACCGCCATGTTCTTCCTGAACCCGGAAGTCACCTGCCTTCGGTTTCTTCAGGACGCTGTGACTGTAGTGTCCGGCAAAAAAGATCAGCGAAACTTCTCCGTAACCTGTCACACTCCGAACAAACGGCTGGCTCAGAGCCATGCGTCCCTGAAACGTATCGCAGGCGAATTGAAATGTCTCGACCGATGTGTCACGACGCAGCCAGAACGCATCATTCGCGTTAGCGCCCACAATCGGTTTGATGACCACATCGTTAGAATGGAATCGATCGAACAGCTGCTGTAGATCGGCCACTGATGGGCTCGACAGCCAAATCGTTGGCACGATGGAAATGGCGTGCTCAGTGAGATTTCGAAGGTACGTTTTCTGAACGTTCCAGCGAGCCACCGAAAGGCAATTCTCCAGTCGTGCGGCGGAGGCATCGATTTGTGTCAGCACGCTGATGAACTGATTCCATGCAGACTGGTAGTCCCACGGCGAGCGGATCACAACCAATTCAAACTGATCCCACTCGACGTTAACTGCACGCCACGAAATCTCGTCGACCTGAATGGCTCTGCTGGCAAGGATGTCGCGCACGAGTCCGTCATAGGAGACGAATCCATCAAGGCTGTCCATGGTGAGGAATGCGATTTTTTTCATTGCAAACTGCAGTGCAGAACCTGGAAAACATGGGACTGTGAATTTTTTTTAGTGCGGGCCGCTTCTCGAGCAGTGTAATGTCGGGCAGCTTTTCTCCGAGGTGCAGGGAATCAGCAATTCCGGATTTCATCGCTTCTGGAAGTCTGGACCGGGATCACTCATGCCGTGCAGAGAAGTGAGCCCGTGAATCGCCGCACGAACCAGGGTGGCCGTTGGTTTTGCGAAGTCAGGCAATGCCTGGTTTCCCTGCCCAATTGTTGGAGGCCGGGCGGTCCAAGGTTGAAACGCGAACAGAAGGCTTTACTCTGTGCGACATTCCTGTTTGCCGAATGCCCTGAAATTCCTGCGGAATCAGGGGCCAAGATTTTATCAGCCGCTGCTGCGGCGGAGCTTTTCCATGGATGCCACGATTGTCCTGTTGCCTGGTGACGGTATCGGTCCTGAGATTGTTTTCCAGGCCAAGCGCGTGCTTGAAGTGATTGCAGAACGATTTGGGCATACCTTCACAATGCCCGAGCATGCCATTGGGGGCAACGCGATCGATTCCTGTGGTGATCCGCTTCCGGAGGTGACTCTGAACGCCTGCCGAAATGCCAACGCGGTTCTGCTGGGAGCCGTAGGCGGTCCAAAATGGGACGACCCAAAAGCGAAGACTCGCCCGGAAGCTGGACTGCTGCGAATTCGCAAAGAGCTGGGCCTGTTCGCAAACCTGCGGCCGACAAAAACGTGGGACGAACTTTTGGATGCCTCCCCATTGAAGCGAGAAATTATCGCAGGGACAGACATTTTGTTCGTGCGTGAACTGACGGGCGGGATCTACTTCGGAGAATCGGGCCGTCGTCCGCATCCCTCCGGAGAAGAAGCCTGGAACGTGATGATTTATTCCACAGGTGAGATTGAACGAGTCGTCCGCGTCGCTGCCGATGCGGCTCGCAAACGTCGTGGCAAGCTGACGATGGTCGATAAAGCCAATGTGCTTGAAGCGTCGCGGCTGTGGCGTCAGGTTGCGGAGCGAGTCGTTAAAACCGAGTACCCGGATCTCGAGTACAATGTTGTTCTTGTTGACTCAATGGCGATGCACCTGATTTCCAAGCCTCGCGAATTTGACGTTGTCGTCACAGAGAATCTGTTCGGTGATATTCTGACCGACGAAGCGTCCATGCTGCCCGGCTCACTGGGGCTGCTGCCTTCCGCATCGATCGGATCGAGCGGCCCGGGATTGTTTGAGCCGATTCATGGCTCAGCTCCTGATATTGCCGGGAAAAATCTCGCCAATCCGCTCGCCACAATTCTTGCTGCGGCCATGATGCTGCGATATTCAATGAGCATGAACGCTGAAGCGGACGCCATTGAAGAGGCTGTCAGCCGCGTGCTGAAAGCCGGACATCGCACAAAGGACATCGCTGGCAACGGGCCATCGATCAGCACAACCGAAATGGGCGATCTGGTGGTCAGGATGCTGGCGAGCTAAACGGCGTTCAGCGGCTTCCGATCTGACAAAAACACAAAGCACACCCTGTGTTCGAACGGCATTTGCGATCGAACCCGGAGTGTGCTTTTTTGTGGAATCATCAACCTCAGACAGCAATCAGTTCTGTCGACAAAGGGCTGCAGGCTGCCGTGCGCAGCGTTGTCTCTGGTACGTGGCGGTATGGTGCAGAGACGTCGTCCTGGACGGTGGCTCAGGCCATGATCGGTAGCATCTGAGCGGACAATGCCGTTATTCTGCCGAGCCGATTCTTTTTTCCCGCCCCGTGTTCCTTGAGGAAACCCTCCTATGCAATCCCCGGTTGTCAGGTTCTTCACATTGTGTTTGTGTGCAGTCGTTCCGGCCATGGCCGCAAAGGCGCAGGATCAAAAGCCCGATCCCAACATTGCCTCGGCTCAAACGGCACTCGCTGTTCTTGAGACTGCCTCGTGGTCCGATCTGTTCAATGGTACGGATCTCAGCGGCTGGACTGGCGACACAGCCGGCTATGCGGTCGAAGATGGAATCCTGATCTGCAAGAAAGGCGGCAAGGGTCTGTACACAGAGAAGGAGTACAGTGACTTTGTTCTGCATTTTGAATTCAAGCTGGAAGAAAGCGGCAACAACGGGATTGGTATTCGAGTTCCTCAGGGCGGTCATCCATCGCGTGACGGAATGGAAATCCAGATTCTGGACCACGACGGGAAAGTTTACAACGGCGAGGCCGTCATGGCTGATGGCAAGACTCAGAAACTGAATTGGCTTAAGCCCTGGCAGTACCATGGATCTGTCTACGGAATTTATCCGGCGCAGATCGGGTATCTCAAACCGGTCGGCGAATGGAATACGCAGACCATCATCGTCATTGATGACCACATCGTGGTCCTATTGAATGGCGCTGTGATTGTGGATGTGTTTCTGGATGGGCTCACACCCGTCGACGGAACTCCGCATCCGGGGATGAAGAACAAGAAAGGGCATATCGTTCTGGCGGGCCATGACGACCGCGTGGAATTCCGCAATTTGAAGCTTGCCGACTATGCTCCGTCCCCAACGAAGCCAGCGACCTCAGCCGACAATACCCCACCGACAGGTTTCACCGCAATCTTCAGCGGAAAAGACCTGGCCGGCTGGAAAGGTCTGGCTCATGGCAATGCAAATAATCGTCGGGCTCTCAGTGGTGAGGCCCTGCAGGACGCACAAACCAAAGCAGACGCCGTGATGGCCAAGCACTGGAGCGTTGCAGACGGCGTTCTGACTTATGATGGGAAAGGCGACAGTCTGTGTACTGCCAAAGACTACGGGGATTTCGAATTCTATGTGGACTGGAAGATTCCCTCGGGAGCTGACTCGGGAATTTATCTCCGCGGCACTCCTCAGATTCAGATCTGGGATCCATGGGACCCACGAGTAAAACCGGGCGCTCCGGATCCGGCGAATCCTGAAGAATGGGTGGCACAGTACACGAACGGCCGCAATCTGGGATCTGGCGGTTTATGGAACAATCGTCGCTGGAGAAATGCGCCAACTTCGCTGGCAGATAAAAAACCGGGCGAATGGAATACGTTCCTCATTCGAATGGTCGGCGACAAAGTCACGATCTGGCTGAATGATACCCTGGTGGTTGATCGTGTTGCTCTGGAAAACTACTGGGATCAAAGCGGACTGGTTCCGCTGATTCGAGCCGACCAGATTGAGCTGCAGCATCATGGCAGCGAACTGTTCTTCAAGAATATGTACCTTCGAGAACTGCCGTATTGATGCGTCAAGACGGTTCGATTGACGGCCTGCGACTCTTTTGAGCAAGCTCTCGCCACCAACAGAAAAGGCCGACGGAAAAATCCGTCGGCCTTTTTGTGTTTAAGAACTAAGGCTGAGCCTTTTCGAATCAGGAGTTGTTCTTTGACAGGCCCAGCATCACCACAGAAGGATCTGCAATGCCTCCCATGACGGCGTCAATGAAAGCCAGCTGTTCAGCAGCCTGCGGTGGTCCGGCCGTTGACGATCCGGGTCCAGGATTCGTCGAGTAATAAAGTCCCTGTGATTCCTCTGTGTATTCAGCGTCCTGAGACTCGTAACGCTGAGCTGCCGATGCTTCTTGCACGGCCACAGGTGGCAGTGTGCGGGATGAGGCCAGCAGGGCCAGTTCTTCAACTTCATTCTGATCAGGCACCAGCAAGCGGTCATTCAGCTGAGCTGCGATGACGAACGACATGGAAGTGCTCCAGCCGCTGGCCTGGCCCTGCGAATTGAACGCTCTCACCCAGAAACGATACGTGCTGGGGATCAGAGCCCGAGCGTCCGGCAGAGTGTACGATGCCTGCGTGCCACCTGGAGACACCTGGAAGCTTGTCACCTGAAGAGTGATATCTTCGCCACGAACCAAATCCCGGATCAGCAGTTCGTATCGGAAGGATGTCGAGGTGTGAACCCAGGACAAAATCGGCGTTCTGTCCGTCAGAGTCCCGCCTGGGCCAATCAGTGTTGGGGTCGTCGCATTCGGCACATCAACCTGAATCGTGAACGGGCGACTCCAGTCACTGACATCGCCCGAGGAGTTCACAGACCGCACAGAGGCTCGGTAAGTGTACTCGCCAAGTCTCTGAGCCGCTGTGACCGTATACTTCGTGTCATTCAGTCCCTTCACCCGGAAGGCCGTCCGATTCAGCGTGACATTGAATAGCGTGAACTCATAGGCAAAGGCAGGCGGTTCCGCTTCCCAGACGAACGTTGGGTTGGCATCTTCCACGAAGTTCAGGGAATTGGCTTTCGGAGCCACAATCACGGGCACGGCTGGAGTTGGTTCGTCAACCGTGAAGTCCAGACCAGGACTCCATCTACCGACCTCACCAGCCACATTGATCCCACGAACCCAGGCTCGATAGTTGCCCTGAGGCATGTTGGCCGTTGCCAGGAAGAAATTGGCGCGGATGTTGTTCTCACTGATGATCTTTGATGTCTGCGTCGTCAGATTATTGACCAGCAGTTCATACTTCACAGCGCGTGCTGCCTGAGACCATGTGAACAGCGGATTCGTCGTGGTGATCGTTGGACTGTCTTCAGCGCCACGCGGCCCGGTGAGCAGCGGAGCGGCTGGAGGCAGAATGTTGACCTCAAAGAGGTATGCAGGGCTCCACGCACCAGGAGTGCCATTCCCGTTTACGCCACGAACGTACGCACGGTAATTTCCCTGTGTCATATACGGAGGATCAAAGTAGGTCAGCGTCCGTGGCAGTCTGGTCTGCCGAATGTAATCAGACTTAGCAGTAGAAAGATTGTCTACCTTCAAATCGTACCATGCCACGCCATCAACAGCCGTCCAGACAAGACGTGGATTGGTGCTGATGGTAACGCTGGTTGGGGCGGTAATTTTTGGAGCCGCAGGGACAGGCGACTTCACCGTGAGAACTGTAGGAGTGCTCCAGTCGCTGAATTCATTTACGCTGTTTCCGGCTCGCACAGCGATGTTGTAGGTCCCATCCACAAGCGGACTGAAATGCACGTAAGACGTTGGCCCGTAATTGGTGCGATAGATGACTCGCTGATTATTGCTGGCGCGAATCACGATGAGTTCGTAACGCGTCGCGTTCGCGACTCTGGTCCACTCGAACGTTGGGAATGATTCACCAATTTCCCCCTTGGGGCGAATGATTGTCGGGGTTGTTGGCGTGGGGACATTGACTGTGAAAAGACTGGCTGCGCTCCACGGGCCAGCCTCAGACTCGATATTGACGGCACGCACACGCGCGGAATATTGTCCTTCCGCAAGTCCCGTTGGCTGAACAAAAGCTGTTCCCTGAATCCCGGTACGTGACAGGATCAAGCCACTTCCGATTTTCGTCACTTCGATTTCATAAGTATCGGCATTCGTTGCGGCAGTCCACGAATAGATGGGAAGGACATTTGCGGTGGTCCCGGAAGGGGTCAGCAATGTCGGCTGAGAAGGAACCGGGATATCCGGATCTGTCCCGTAGAACTGGAGCGTGAATGAGTCCAGTGTGCCAACGGTGTTTGTTCGCAGGTCGCGCACTTCGACCGTCCAGTTACCCGCCGCCATCTCATCCCAGAACTGCACCGAGGTAAACTTACGGTTGTTATAGTCGCTGCCGTTGTAGGCAATTCTATCGTCCGCCAGGATCGACCGACTCCCGGACGGCGACACCAGAGCAATCTCCAGATCGCCGACTCGGGCATGGCTGGCGTTCACCGTCAGCTCAACATGCGTCAGCTGCATGCGGCCGGAAACTGGAACCACCAGACGTGTCGCGGTCGGGTTATTGTCTGGAATGGTCAGAGCCAGGTTGGAACGAGTCACAGATGCGGTAATCTCTGGGCGCATTTCTGTATAATTCTGCGCCAGACCGACAGCGGCCTCGGCATCAATCATCCCAAAACCATAGTCATGGCTGAAATGATGGCCCGCCCCATTGAACGACCAAGATCCATCACTGGGATTTACCTGACGAGACGTCTTGACCAGGATGTCCTGCACTTCCAGCCATGTCAGGTTCGGATTGGCTTCCAGCATCAAAGCAATAACGCCGGCAACGAGTGGCGATGCGGATGATGTTCCCCCGAAGCCACTTGTGTAATTTGTATTCCCGAGAGCATCCCCGTCGCCAGTTCCAGCGGCGTTGTACCCACCATCACCGGTGAGGTCTGTCGTTGTGATTCCCAGAGTTCCACCGTTCGATGGAGCGGAGACGAGAATCTTGGCTCCTGGAGTACTGTAGGAAGAGATCTGACCACTGTTGGCAATGGCACCGACAGTGACTGTGTAGCGAGAACTTTGCTGACCGTGGTAGTTGACGTTATCCCCCACCGATCGTGAGTTTCCTGCTGCAAACACATAGACGACGCCAAGTCCGCCGCGTCCATTGTTTGCACCATTCGCGTAAGCCGCAGCCTCCTGCGGCCCTAGATCACTTAGGAATCCATAGCCCCAGCTGTTATTGGAGACATCGACAATCTGGTTTTGATGAGCTGCGGAACCTGCGAGCTGCGAGTCTGAAACGCGGCCGATAATCCTCACGGCGGCGATCTCTGCTTCAGGCGCTGCACCAGAGATGCCAAGACCGTTTCCACCGCGACCGGCTGCCACACCAGCGACGGATGTGCCGTGGCCGTCATTTGCAGTGGGAGGCGATGGATCAGAATCTCCGTCGACGTAGTCGTAGTGCAGTGCGGCACCACCAAGATTCGGCGCGAGGTCCTCATGCCCCAGCTCCATTCCGTCATCCGCGATGAGAATGGTTACGCCACTTCCTGTGAATTGATCCCACACATCCGTGACATTTGCGTCGATTCCCGCAAGTCCGCCACCTTGTCCGGAGTTCAAAAGGTGCCACTGATCTCCAAACAGAGCATCATTTGGCACAGCAAATTTAGTCGGCGTCGTTTTTAACTCCGGATGCACGTACTGAAAACCCGAAAGCTTTAACATCTTTTCGGCCGTCGAGGTGACGTTCACTTTTCCCGAAAACTTGACGACATAACCGTTCTGCAGATACGGCGACTTCGTCACCGACGAGGCTCCCAAAGTAGAAGCAATCGTGGCGGTGGATTGCGATTTCGAAAATGAAACCACATATTCCTGCGCGGCGGTAGACTGAGTAATTCTGTCGGCGGTCTGCGATGCGTACAGGACGGATTTCAAATCGAACGTCAGCAGCTGACGCGGCTCGAGTCCATCCTCCATGCCGAAATGTCGTTGGTTTTTCTTGTCTCTGCGTTCAACAGGTCGACTTTGTGCGTAGGTCCGTCGAAGAAATGCCAGCAGATCTGAGAATGAACGCATCGGAAGACCTCAACAGCAAAACCCAAAGGGGATGGTCATGTATGAGACAAGTCTGCGTCGCCAGAAAGCACTCAATGCCAACAAACGGGCGCAGATCCAGGACCTCGTCTGTATATCGGACGTATTAACGCATAGAAAACCAACAGTTTCCGGTCAATGATATGGAAATCTGAGTAATTTCATTCGACATCCTACTCTTTTGAGTCTGAGCATGGCATACGCTGCTTTGGGTGAATCGACGCTCTGCCTACAATTCTTTTTGAGGTTCGGTACGATCCCTAGTACGATCTCCGCCGCGGCATAACGAAAAGGTCGCGTATTTGTTTCTGCACAGCCGTTTGTTCGGATTCTTTCCTGTTTGCGAGGAGATAAATTGGCTTTTCTGGCGCAGGTCCACATTTATTGCTTTCTGTTGAGCTACCTGGTTTCGCTGTGTTGCGAAATTCTGCAGATGCTTCGTAGAACGGGCACTCCTGCGCGCCTGCTGATTGTTTGTGTCACCAGCGCGGGTTTTGTCGCCCATACGGTGTTTTTGGTCACTCGCAGCCAGGAAGCTGGGCTGCCGCCGCTGTTGGCCAGTCAGCAGGACTGGTTGCTGGTGCTCGCTTGGCTGGGCAGCCTTTTGTATCTGATTCTGCTGCTGACTCACCGTCAGATGGCACACGGCCTGTTCATGCTGCCGGCGATTTTGCTGCTGATTGTTGTGGCTATTTTTGTCAGCGATCAGGGCAGTGGAAATCTGCAGCAGGTCGCCATGCGCCGCTGGGGAATGTTCCATGCCGCCTCGCTGGTGCTGGGAATCGGTGCCGTGGCTGGTGCATCAATTTCCGGGCTGATGTATCTGCTGCATCATCATCGGCTGCGCAGCCGTTCTTCGTGGCTTAACAACTTGACTCTGCCAAGTCTTGAAAATCTGACCGTCTGGAATCGATGGCTGGTGGTATTTTCGGTCCCCTGCCTCACCATTGGGCTGCTGACCGGTTTTTTGCTGATCCTCTGGTCGCGAAGTTCCGATGTCAGCCGGTCGATCTCGTGGACAGACCCGACCATTCTGACGACCATCGTGGTCTGGCTGGCGATGGTCATTCTTCTCGTGCGATTGCTCAGCAGTTCGCATCAGACCGGCAAGGCTGTGGCTCAGCTGTCGTTTCTCAGCGGCGGATTCCTGCTAATCACGGTCCTGGGGCCGATGCTGCTCGCCGGATCCGGAAACCTCGACACATTCCATGGTCGACCAAGACCGGAACGCACGGCACCTGTCGAACCTGCCGACGAAAAACCGGTTGCGTCACCTTCGGATACCTCCGGCGAGGTGTCTCGATGAATGTTCTTGTGGTCAGCTGTAATCATCATAAGGCCGGCGTTCAGTTGCGTGAGCGGCTGGCTTTTTCCAGCGCGGAGATCCTGAACAATGCGTATTCGCAGTGGCGAAGGATTCATCCGGAATCTGAACTCGTTGTCCTTTCCACCTGCAATCGGGTCGAAATTTACGCCGCCGATGAGCGTTCTGCTGATGGCGTCTCGTTCGATGACATCACTCGGTTTATCAGCCAGTTCCACAATGTGCCTCCTGACGAGTTCGTCGATTCCGTGCTTGCTCACTCCGGAACCGCAGCCGTCGAACACTTGTTTGAAGTGGCCTGCAGCATCGACAGCATGGTGCTGGGAGAACCGCAGATCGTCAACCAGGTCAAGGAGGCCTATCGCGTTGCTCAGGAAAATGAAGCCTGCGGCCCGCTGACGAATGTTCTGTTTCAGCATGCCCTGAAGGTGTCGGCTCAGGTCCGCACCGAAACTGGTCTCGCTGACGGACGAGTCTCCATTGCCAGTGTCGCTGTGGGAGACTTCGGCAAAAACATCTTCAGCCGCTTTGACAACAAAACCGTCCTGGTCATCGGTGCCGGTGAAATGGCGGAGGAGACGCTGACCTATCTCCGTTCCGAAGGCGTGCGTCGAATCATTGTGGCCAACCGCAGTCGTGAGCGAGCCGATCGACTGGCGTCGCTGTTCCACGGTGAAGCTGTCGATTTTTCCCAGCTGGATTATTGGCTGGCTCGCGCCGATGTCATTGTCAGCACAACCGGTGCTTCACAAACTTTGATTACCAAAGATCGTTTTGAAGCGGCACGAGCCCAGTCACAGCGACATCCGGTGTTCATTCTGGACCTGGCGGCTCCGCGAGATTTTGATCCGGCTGCCGGGTCGGTCGATGACAATGTGTTTCTCTACGATATTGATGCGCTGGAAGAAACCTGCAACCGCAATCGCAGGGCTCGCGAAGCCGAGGTTGAAAAGGCCAAAAGCATTATCGTCGCCCAGACTCGCACCTTCATGCAGGAAATTTACCATCGCGCAACAGGCCCGGTGATTCATCGTCTGCGGGAACACTGGACGGACATTAGCCGTTCAGAGCTGGATCGTCTGTATCGTAAACTGCCGACTCTTGATCAGCCGCAGCGTGAGGCCATTGAGGCCACGATTCAAAGAATTGTGAATAAGCTGCTGCATCCACCTTTAGAAGCGTTGAAGGACGAGGCGCGGGAAGGAACACCGGAAGGCCTGCTGAATGCCATCCGGCGGCTGTTCCTCTTCCAAAGCAAATAACCCGGACTCCCGATGAGGGCAAAAGCCAAAGCACCCGATGGTACAAAAAACGGTGGCCGATTTGCCTTGCAGAGTTGCAGAGTTTCGGTCTAATTTTTCTCTGTGCTGACGCGAATCACTTCCTCCGCGAGCTCTTCAAAATCAACGCGATTCAGTGAAGAGGAAAGCAGATCCTGGTACACCCCGTCGGTGGACTGCATCGCTTCGGCTGTCACCCGCTGACGCATCTTTCGAGCCAGAAGAAGCTTGGCCGCCTCGGCTTCTGAGATTGTTCCGGACTGGACCGCAGGAGAATTCTTTGCCGCATCCAGTTGCTTTTGTGCTTCTCCCCGCCAGCGTTCCGCGGCGCCGGGTTCTTCAAGAATCGAGTCAGCCACCATGGTGGTTTCGCTCTCCTGATTTTCTCGATTGCGCATCGTGCCGCGCCCGCGGCCCGAGCTTCTCTTACTGGCTCCAGGCACCTGCCCCTGAAACTCAGACTCGAATAAACCCGCGGAATCCGCGGGTCGATCGGCTGCACCCGACAGGCTGAATCCAACCGGGTCGACGAAATACTTCGCGACCGAGTCTTTCACTTTCTGGTCCTGCGACACCAGCCACATCACCATGAAGAATGCCATCATGGCCGTCACAAAGTCGGCATATGCAACTTTCCAGGCACCACCGCCGCCGCCTGCCATGTATGTTCTCCTTCAGAGATTTTTGTCGAGGCCATTGACTGTTCTGGAGTGCTCCGCTGTCAGCTGTTTTGAGTCTGCCTCAGCCGCTTTGCGACTGACCACAGACAGACGTCACTATTTTGCGGCATCCACGGCCTTCAGCAGTTCATCCAGTTCTTTGGTCGAAGGGCGAACGCCCGTTCCACAGCCGCGCCTCACGTTGTCCATCACCGCTCGCGGCGATCCGCCGCCGGCAAAGCCAACGATGGCAGCCACGACGGTCCGTCGCAGAGCCACTTCTTCATGTCCCAGAGCGTCCATGGCTCCGGCCATCGGACCGACCATGCCGTAGGACATCAAAATTCCCAGAAAGGTACCGACGAGAGCAGCTCCCACTTTATGTCCGATTTCTTCTACGGGCCCGCCAATCGCGCCCATCGTAACCACGATGCCCAACACGGCCGCAACGATACCGAACCCCGGCAAGCCGTCCGCAGTACGAGTCATCGCCATGACGGCCGCGTGATGTTCTTCTTCGAACACATGAATTTCTGTGTCCAGCAAAGCTTGAAGATTGGCTGCGTCATTGCCTTCCATTGCACCCTGCAAAGCACCCGACATGAATTCCAGAAGGTGATGGTCGTTGGCGACTTTCGGGTATTTCTTGAAGGTTGCGTTGTCATGTCCTTCCGCAAGGATCGCTTCCCACGCCAGCATCCCGTCACGTCTGGCGATGCGAAATAACTCATAGAGCAGCTGAAACACCTGGTTGTAGGTTGCTTTGCCCACATTGCCGCCTTTGATTGTGGCAATGAGCCCGTGGATGAGGTCTTTGATGACTTTCATCGGCGAACTGCAAATCATGGCCCCAAGGGCCGCACCGCCAATGGTCACGATTTCGGACGGGTGAACCAGGGAGTGCATGTGCCCGCCGGCCATGGAAAACCCGGTGAGCACCGACCCGATGACGATAATGATTCCGAGAATGACAAGCATGGAATAGCCCCAGTAAGCAACGACGACCGCGCGCAATGTCGCGACGTTTCTTTGCTGCTTATCGTTGACCTTCGAAAGAACTTGCTGACAAAGCAAATGGCGCGGGCAATCCTCCGGATACCCACTTGCCCCAATCATCAGCACCGTCACCAGCGGGCCTGACTAATTTATTCGTCGTACGTTTTGAAGAGGCACTGACGACAAAAGGCACTCACAAAAGCAGGGCTGGCAGGCACGGTCCCAAAACTGCATCTGGACCTTTTCAGATTTTTCCGGGACCCTGTCCGGGTTTTGTCAGACGTTTGCTGACATCCGGCCGTCCCGAATCTGAGACTATGTCAGGCTTCGAGCGCTTTGTTCTGATCTTGCAGGGACTTGCAGAACGTTCGCATTGGGGGGAATTTGCTTCCGATGAACCCAGGCAGGCTGAAACGTGTCTCAAATCGAGGCCAGAAACTTGATCCGCCCTCGGGCGATGGTTAGGATTCGCGGCAGAGATGGTGGTTATAGCTCAGTTGGTTAGAGCGCCAGATTGTGGTTCTGGAGGTCGCCGGTTCAAGCCCGGTTAGCCACCCTTGGGAAGCCTCATTCGTATTTACAGCGAATGAGGCTTTTTCATTGGGATTTGCCGACATTTGCGGTTTGTCAGACGCATGAATCTCGTCGTCGCACAGACTGCCCAAAGTGACAGGAAATGACTCGAAATGACCCGGTTTGCCGGAAGTTGGTGCAACATTTGGTGCAACGAAACTCAGAGTGTGATTTGAGGCCACTCCAACATCCCGACGATCTGTTCCAGTCGCTCGCATTGACTGAGCTTCGGTCTGCGGACTCGAATTGAGATCCAGCGTCGGCAGCGTGTCTAAGGCACCATGAACGTCCAGCAATTTCGGATCAGTGTAGACGTTCATCGTCAGCCCGCCGAATACGCAGCGTGGCCGCTTTGGGTGCATCTGATAAACATCATGGAAACACAATTGTCAGTGGTGCTGTGTAAATTGGCTGAACGATGCCAGTGGTCACGCCAGGCAGGCTGATATTGGTTGCCTCGGTGTTGTCGAACAGGCTTTCGATTGTGAGCGCGCCGAATTTTGGTACCAGCGGGTTTGGTGCGGCGGGAATATTCTCAATCAGGATCGCGGCCGGAGCATTTGAACGCACGAGATTCGTCGTGGTACTGGTGATCGTCCCCGTCACGTTATTCAGGTGAATTCCGTGCTCCACGCCAGGGCTGTTTTCCGACTTCAGCGATAAAAAGTTCAATGCTGAATCCGTGTTGCTCAGGTCGAGTACTGGTCCAGTCTGAGTTTCCATCGAGCTCAGCGTTGTGCTTCTGAGAGTCAGGTTCGGAGAGGTCGCCACATACAGGCCGGGACCATTATTGTTGAAGATCCTCGCCACACCGAGATTCAGGTCACCTGTGGAATTCTGAATGGAAACGCCAGGACCTGTCACATCATCAGGCACCGCGCCGATACGGAGCAGGACTGCGGAAACCGGCTGAATGCCCGGCGTCACAGGGTTGGAGTCGAATGTCACAGTGTTGAACGATGCGCCCCCGGTTGCTGCTTTCGTGACCGAGTTGCCGGCGAATCCGCTTACCCACATTGTCCCGGCTCCGGCACTGCCGTCAACAAAGATTCCGGCACCGGAAGTCGAAGAAACAGCCAGCGCGTTGAGCAGAACGACCGCGCTGCCGGTTGACCCGGCGCTGGTCGAGACATTGACGGCATCCTCCTGGACGCTGATGGAGTTCGGGGCTATTGCGGAACCCGGGAGAGCGGAAATTGCAAGCAGCAGATTGCCAGCCCCGTTCACGTTCGCATCAATGCCGCTGATGCTTCCCAATGTGTTTGTAATATTGAGGCCCGATGCCGCGACAATCCCGCCGACGCCAGTCGTGTTAATCTCAAGTGCCGTATTGCCGGAATTCTGAATTGTCACCGACGACAGGTTTGCTGACGAATCGTTCAGCAGGATGCCGCGACCCGCTGGATTTTCGATCAACAGATCATTCATGCTGACACCAGCGGACGTATTAAGCTCCAGTGCCGTGTTGCCAGAATTCTGAATTGTCACCGACGACAGGCTCGCCGACGAATCATTGAGCAGGATGCCGCGCCCTGCTGGATTTACGATCAACAGATTATTCATGCTGACGCCAATGGACGTATCAAGCTCCAGTGCGGTGTCGCCAGAATTCTGAATTGTCACCGACGACAGGCTCGCCGACGAATCATTGAGCAGGATGCCGCGCCCTACTGGATTTACGATCAACAGATTATTCATACTCACATCACCCGATGATGTCAGGCGAATCGCATCGCCTGGAGACGAAGCAACCCGATTGTTGATCAGAGAAACTCCCAGAACGTGCGTACCGGTAACTCCACCGTCTACCACGTCAAACCCGTTCAATACCGTGTTGTGTTTCAGCGTGACGTCGCCCACAATCTTTGACGGCAGTGCAGTCAGGGAACCGTTGACACCCGAGAACGGCAATGGGACAGAACCGAAATTGCTGTTGACGAACTGAGTCGGGCCGTTGGAAAACAGAGTCGACCCCGCTGTCATCGTCACATTGGGTTCTGTGAACGTACCTCCGTATGGCGTGTACACAACTCCCGTCGAGGCAAGCGGATCGAGCATCGCGTTGGAAATCGTTCCGTAGGGATCTTCGAACGTGCCGGTCCCGGCACCGTCGGGGACAACATGGACGAAGTTGAGCGGAGCTCCTCCGAAGGTTGCCGGACGAGCACTCTCTTCCTTCAAAACAATGTTTTGCCGACGATACACGGGATCTGCGAGACGGTGTCGCACTGTTTGACCGTCACTCGATCCGTCAGCGTCACGAAACTTGTGTCGCATGGATCGTCGTGCGAGTGTGGCATGGTGAAAAACTGTGTGGCGCAGTTCGATCATTCCGTTGACAGTCTGGCCGAACAGGTCATCATCCTGAACCGAAACGCCAACGACAACACAGTCTCGAAA
>Ga0209390_10001794_pt1 | contig 39919 bp, 37 predicted proteins | sample BON01_FD_187212 | JGI IMG/M metagenome (GOLD analysis project Ga0209390, IMG submission 187212) | Freshwater microbial communities from Lake Bonney liftoff mats and glacier meltwater in Antarctica - BON-01 (SPAdes) (version 2) | ecosystem: Environmental > Aquatic > Freshwater > Ice > Glacier...
ATATAAGAATTTATAATATTATTATATATAAATGACAAAAACAAAAAAAACAATTGCACAATATAATAAAAAAACATTAAAAACATCAAAAAAAACATCAAAAATTGTGTATTGTCCGAATAACCATGGATTAAAATATGACAAAAACGGATGGATTTATGTTTCTATCCATGGCACTCCCAAGGAGCGGGGGTATGCAAACGGATATTTGGTCGCCCAAGAACTAAAAGATATCCAGGCAATGTTGGAATTTACGGCGATGGAAGATTTCGGGATATCTTGGTCTGTGTTCGTGGATGCATCCACTAAACATTTAGTGCCTACTATTAAAAAGAAATTCCCCGAATTTTATGAAGAAATGGTGGGAATATCGGAAGGAGCAACAGCAGCAGGAACTATCATGACAATAGAAGAAGTGTGTGCGTGGAATAATTATTTTACGCTGGTTGAAAGTTGGATAGGGTTGCTTCCCGAGGCAGACGTTAAAAAACTCGGCATTCATCAAAATAAAAAAAGGGTAATTGCACGAGAAGGCGGTTCAACAAACAATTCCGATACAATGCCAAATTCCGATACAATGCCAAGTAAGAGAGATAAAATATCCACAGATCGGTGTAGCGCGTTTATTGCGGTGGGAAAAGATTGGACTGCCGATGGAAAAATAGTAATCGCTCATAATAATTTTTCCAATTTTATCGATGGTCAGTTTGCCAGAACTGTGACAGATTTGCGCCCCGAACAAGGAGCACGCATTTTAATGATGGGGTTTGCTGGTTGGATATGGAGCGGTACTGATTTTTTTGTTACTTCCAAAGGGTTTATTGGTACCGAAACCACGATAGGCGGATTCCACGCATATGAAAATAACGTGCCTATTTGTTGTCGTATTCGAAACGCCATGCAATATGGCAACACGTTGGATGAGTATGAAAAAATGTTATTGGATGGAAATTCTGGCGATTATGCAAATTCATGGTTGTTTGCGGATACCAATAGAAATGAAATTATGCGCATTGAACTGGGTCTCAAATATCATAATACAGAGCGAACTAACAATGGGTATTTCATCGGGTTTAATGCCGCTTATGACCCAAAAATTCGTAATTTAGAGTGCACGGATTCCGGGTTTAATGATGTGCGAAGGCACCAAGGTGCCCGCAAAGTGCGTCTAGAGGAACTTATGGAAAAATATAAAGGAAAATTATCAACGGAAATAGCAAAAAAAATAATCGCAGATCATTATGATGTGTACTTGCAAAAGTCCAACCATCCGTGTTCCAGAACTGTATGTTCGCATTATGAATTGGATGGTCGAGAATATATGTCGGATCCGAGCAGACCGTTGCCGTATCAACCACGCGGGGCTTTAGACGGCAATGTTTGCGACACAGCAATGGCGAAAAAAATGGAATTTTGTTTACGATGGGGTTGTTCTTGTGGTACACCATTTTATGCGGCATTATTTTTAAAAAAACATGCTCAGTGGAAGCAGCAGTACCCGTATCTTCGCGACCGACCACGCCAGCCTTGGACGAAATTTGGAATTACCAAATAACAAAAGGAATAAAGGTAAACCACCACTAAAATAAATTTTACATAGTGTTTTATTTTTTGTAAATACAAAAATCCAAAAATCCAAAAAAATAAAGCAAAACAAAAACAATAATATATTCGGATTATATTGATTATAATTTTTGTTAGTTAAAAAGAAAAAGGATTGGAATAAAAAAGAATTGAAAAATAAAATTCTTTATACATATTGCATTAGTAAGCATATACTTATTTGAGTCATCAAATTATTCTTTTCCCATCTAATCATCCATTTGTGCATCACACCCTGCAAATTGACGCACGACAAATTTGCCGTACATTGGCGTTTCCCAATAATTTAAAAGTGATTTACGGACCACTATTTTGTTATTTTTGTCATAATTAGTAGTATAATATGGTATTCCCGTAAAAGGTTCAAACCCTGTTAACATGAATGTTTTGTCTAAATAAGTATCCAATTCCTTTTCTATATACAATATCTTGTCGTTTATAGCATCCAATTTTTTTTCCATCATGTCGTTATTTTTTTGTTCGTTATTTTTTTGTTTGATTTCTTGTTCCACCGTTTTTTTCACCAATTCAATATGCTTTTTTAATCCGAAAAATAATAATTCATTTTTCATATTATAAAATATCCAAAATATCCAATCACAAGCAATGTATGTAGCGAACCCAACACTACATAACAAGACAAGTTCTGCAAAAATCGTCATTCTTTGTTGTACTACTTAAAAATCATAATACAGTTATTTTTTTTCATTTTTTTCATAATTTGTAAAAAAAATTAAATATAAAAAATAAAAAATGTAAAAAAATTAAATATAAATGCTTTTGCATGCGCCCGTGAGAATAACCGAACCGGGACCCGAACGTACATATTTTTGTACATTCCAAATTTCCGTATAATTTATTTCGACCTTTTTCAACGATTTTGAACGCGAATGTTGCTTACATATAACCGCGACCTGTTTTATTTGTGCATAGGTTGGGGTTTCTCCATGTGTAACTAAAATGCAATGACTGGAAGGGGAATCTGCGACATGAAACCAAAGGTCATGCTGTTCTGCTGCGTTTATTATTTTCCAATTATGGTGTTTGTTTTTCCCTATTATTATATCCATTATTTTATTTATTCGAATACTATTTGTACTGACTAATTATATTTCATTTTTTACTAATAAACATGGTTGGTGCAACCATTCGTGATTTTATGCGTTCTTTTTTCAAAAAATCTTGTTTTAAATCACTCGTTTCATTCCCAATTGCGGGGACACGGATATCGTATGTATGGTTAAATAAAAAAGGAACATTTGTATTTACTGCGTCGGGTTTAGTCCCTGCGTTAAATTCTCGATTGGGTTCAGAAGAAGTGTAAAAGGCATTATTTCCAGATGCATTAAAATATTCGCGCGTGTCTACTTTCATGATTTGTTTGCCGTTTTTTTGCATGAATTCACGATATTCCCAATTAGAACGAATGCCTGCATTTTGACAAATGGTCGCGGACGTAAGATCGGATATTTTGTCCATAGATATTTGATATATATTTTTATTTTATTTTACATTTATTTAACATTTATGTATGGTTTTATAAAATTGCGGAGACTTTTGTAAAAAATGATTATATATTAATATGAAACGATCATTTAGACAAAAATGAAACTACGAAACTGGATCCCATTAGATAAAATTAATTGGGGTTATTTATCTAGAAATCCAAACGCGATACATCTCTTGGAAAAGAATTTGGAACAAATTGATTGGAGTTATTTATCTAGAAATCCAAACGCGATAGCCCTCTTGGAAAAGAATTTGGATAAAATTGATTGGAGTTATTTATCTAGAAATCCAAACGCGATACATCTCTTGGAAAAGAATTTAGATAAAATTGATTGGGTTAACTTATCGAGAAATCCAAACGCGATACAACTCTTGGAAAAATATCCTCATAAAATTGAGTGGTTTTGGTTATCTATGAATCCAAACGCGATACAACTCTTGGAAAAATATCCTCATAAAATTGATTGGTATGGTTTATCTGAAAATCCAAACGCAATACATCTCTTGGAAAAGAATTTAGATAAAATTGATTGGAGTTATTTATCTAGAAATCCAAACGCGATACATCTCTTGGAAAAGAATTTAGATAAAATTGATTGGATTGGCTTATCTTGGAATCCAAACGCAATCGCCCTCTTGGAAAAGAATTTAGATAAAATTGATTGGGATGAGTTATCTACCAATCCAAACGCGATACAACTCTTGGAAAAAAATATGAAAAAAATTAATTGGCGTTACTTATCTAGTAATCCGTCCATCTTTGTCTATGACTACCAAGCCATGTCGGAACGTTGTGGTATATTTAAAAGAGACTTGATGAAAAATCGGTTTCATCCTCGCCATTTGGACCAGTTTGAAAATTGGGGATTTATGTAAAATATCCGTATTAATTTATGATGTTGGGCGAATAGTGTAAGCATTATTATGTTTATATATAATGTCTGATATCTATCTAATAATTAGCGTAAGCATAATAATAAATAAAAATAAAAATAATTCATTATATAAATGAGTTATTTATCCAACCCAAATAGTTTAACCGAAGGACCATTTGGAACGGCGGCTGCGTCTCACAACACTGGTTTTTTTACAGACAACACAAACCCCGCGTCTACGAATTGCAATGTATTGCCTTCTCCGTCTTCCAATATTGTTGCTGCAAGTGGAAAATGGACGGGAGGAAAAAGAAAAAAAAGGTTTAATAAAAAAAGAACATCCAATCGTGGTGGAAAAAAAACAAAACGTAGTAGAAGAAGAAAAAGAAGTCGAGGAGGAACAACCAACAATGTCCCAAATACACCAACCTATGCGACGGGGACAGAACTACCATATAATTTATCTGCATTGGCTAATCCAGCCCCATATTGGACGTTAAACAACAGCACCAACTGTATGGATAATTACAATCATTATACGGGAGGAAAAATTCAAACAAAACGCAAAAAACAAAGACAAAAAACAAGACGCAAGAGAAGAACCCGACGAGGTGGATGAGGTCCACTGCCTCCCCCTATTGGTGGTGGGATGCGAGGCGGATGAGGAGAATCCCCCATTGTTTAAATGAACATTGGAGTTTAAATAAACGATGGGTTTTATAAATAATTTATTAATGGTGCAATGCTATGAATGACGCGAACCTTTTTAATTATTTTACGATAATTAATATTTTTGCCGAAAATAGTACAATAACAACATAAATATAATTTTTACTATTTATTATGAAATTAATCAGCATTGACGTTGGGATAAAAAATTGCTCATTTTGTGTTTTAACAACGAATAACCCAATGGATGCAACGATTCCAAATCCAATCGACGGAATGATTTTAAATCATTGGGATATTGTAAATTTAACCGATTTAAAATTGAATTCGTTTTCTTCTTTTCTCCAAAAATCACCTCCGCCTTGCATAAAATGCTCGTGCTTAAATGCAAATAAAAAAAAATGCAGCAAAAACGCCACATATAAAAAAGGAAACGAAAACGGAAACGAAAACGGAAACGAAAACGGAAACGAAAAAGACAATACAAAAGAAACGCATTATTATTGCAACACACATGCAGCAAAAGATGTTTATTTTTTGGCAGATGATTTAATTCCATCTTTTTTAAAAAAACAACCATTAAAAGTATTGCAAGAATTGTTAAATAAATATAAAATAAACTTTAATCAAAGCGAAACCAATAATGAACAAAGTGAAACCAATAATGAAAAAAAATATAAAAAGGTGGATTTATTAAATTTGTTAGTCGACCACTACAATGTCCATGGATTATTTTTAATTCAACCCAAAATAAAAAAAATAAAAAGTACCGAGTGTCCTCTTCAGGTTATTGGCAAAAACATCATTGCTTATTTTGATTCTTTAAATTTGTGTGATTTAGATCGGGTTATTATAGAAAATCAAATAGGTCCATTGGCGACAAAAATGAAGACCGTGCAAGGAATGTTGATGCAGTATTTTTTAATGCGAAATAATTTAGCAACCATCGAATTTATTAGTGCAACCAACAAATTAAAAGATTATGACAACAATAACAATGCCAACGATGAGAATGCGCTTAAAAAGTCTACCAATAACAAAAAAGAATACAACAAACGAAAAAATAAATCTATATATGTTTGTCTTGACTTTTTAAAAACCACCGAATCTCTTTATTCGTGGAAATCTTATTATCAATCATGCAAAAAAAAAGATGACTTGTCCGATTGTTTTTTACAAGCCATTTGGTATATTACACATTTGCACATTTAAAACCCATCTATTCCCCATTCCGAAAATTTGGTAATATTTTTTGGTTGAAATCTATTTATCATCAATTCTTTGTAAAAGGAATTCCGCATACTTAATTTCATGGCGGTGTAATCATACGAACTTTGATAACATGTGATAGTAAACATGGTACAAATAGGACAAAGAATGAAACATGCGTCATGTAAAGACGAATTATGAAGACATTCGTTGCACAATTGATGTCCGCAACTGGTAATAATGTCTGATATTTTAACATTACAATTGCTACATATAGTTTTTACTTTATTTAATTCGATAGGAATTTCAATTCTAGGTTTTAATTCAACAACATAGTATTTATTTTCACTTTTAAAATAACGAGTTGGAAACAGAGAAATAATCCAACCCAATATTTCTTCCCTATCTTCTATTTTATCCAACCAATCACGAAGTTCATATACTTTATATGCAATCCGTTTAAATAATTTATCCCACTTATGTATTTTATAATTTAATTCTGTTATCAATGAATTGGTATAAATATATTGTGCTATTGTTAATTTTCCACTAAAACATATAATTTCAAAGAGTGTAATGAAAAATGGAGAATCTTGTGTTGATTTAATTAAATCTATTAACTGATATTTCACCTTATCTAATACACAGTCGTTGTTTATGATTAACATTAAATTTTGTTTTTTTATTTTTGGAAACAACCAATGTATTATGTTGTATTGTTTTTCTTCTATTATTTTTTGACACATTTGTTCAAATATAAAATTATAATTTATTTTATATTTTGTATTAATTGATTCAGTTTCAAGTTGCAATTCGGTGTTTATTTTATAAAGCCATTCAACGGTTGATAAATGACCGTTAATACATGCATAATGATATGCGTAATATTTTTCAGACTTAAAAACAAGCATATAAACGGACGGTTCTAATTTTGACAAAAGAAATTGAGCGAGAGATAAATGACCGTGTTCGCATGCAAGACGAAATCCTTTATAATTGTTTGATTTTATTAATTTTCGGTTTATTTTATTCGTATTTGCATTTAGTTCTTTATATATATTTTCATCCCCGTGTTTGCATTTTTCCATAAAATACATTTTATCTAAGAGTATGTTTTTTTTGCTTTTTTTGGTTATCCACAAAGAATCCGACATGTTTGTTATATTAATTTAATTGTAATTAATTAAAATCATTTTTCCTGAAAATGGAAGAAGCCCTATTAGATTGATTGATTAACGGAATTTTTATTGGATAGTTCAAACTAGCATTTCTGCGGGATAATTCAAATCTTTCAACACTTTTAATCCCCCCTTTACAGCGGACATTCCTTTGGATAAATTAAAAGTACATGTAAATTGATTAGATTCTTGATTAGTTTCTGAATTTGTATTATATTTTACACCCATTTGCATATTAATTATTTTTTTATTCGGTTCCAAGTTTTTACACAACTGCGTATAATGAGTAGTCAATATACATGATACGTTGTTTTTTTTTGACAAATATTTCATAAATGCGGTACCCGATTCTACGGCTTCTTCTGGGTTGGTGCCAGAATACAATTCGTCCAAAATGCACAAATGCATTTCCTTTTCTTCCTTTTCTCCTTTATTAATTTCGTCTAAAATTGTTTTACATCGTCTCGCCTCGGCTTGGAACAAACTGTCTCGTCCAGATGTATCAGGAATATTAAGATAGCAATGAAATTGGGTGAAAGGTGCATCTATGATTGCGTGGTCAAAACAGCCCGCTCCAACTTGTTGGCAAAGCAACGCATTAATCATTACAGTTTTAAGTAATGTTGTTTTTCCTCCGCCATTTGGGGCGGTAATAATTATATTTTTTGACAATGAACAATCGTTTTTTATTACATATGCAGAAGAAAGATATTTAGGATAAAATATTCCTTGAAATTTGTTCTTACTTTTTTTGCATTTATTTTTCTCTTGATTTTTCAATTTGTTAGTTTGTTTCTTTTTATTTTTAGAAAGGGGTAAAGTTGCCAAGCGTACTAAACCAGAATTAACACGATTTTCCAATTGCTCCATTATTTCCATATATCCGTGAAACCCAAAGGAATAAGATACCATGGTCGCACAAGCGTCACTGTCATATATAGTATAAAAGTTTGCTAATACTTGTCCGTATTGCTTTATTGCTGCAAACGAAAAAGGAGAAGAAAAAGAAAGAGCATCCAGATGATTTTTCCAATCACGAATTTCCAATATTTTTATTTCTAAAGCCTGTTTAAAAGGAACTAAACTAACAAATTTGGAAATTCGCTTGGCATAATTTTGCATTTTTTCCAAGGTTATTTTCAAATAGTTTCGAATATCCGATAAATAGCCATAAATATCTTGAATATTTAAGTAAAAGCGCACACACGCCATTATATTTTGGTAAATAGTGAATATGTAAAATCCAGCCGACATGGTTCCATATAATAGTTGACTCGGTTTTAAGGTAGAAAACTGACTACATATTTTAAATACAGGATTAGACTCTATAAAACCTTTTAAAATTTTACAGTATTCCAAAACAGTAATTGGTACTTGTGTTATTTTAAGAATAAAAAATGGAATAATTAAAATAACCAACGGTGAACACAGTGAAATAAGGGGAGATGCCAAATTAAAGATGCTCATTATTTGTAAAAATAAAGAATTTGTGTTGAGTCCTTTAACGAAATCCCATTCTAAAAAGGAATATTTTTTACAAAATGAAGTTTCTTCTTTTATTTTTTTCCACGCCCCTTGCATTTTATTAACAATAATTTGTTCTTTTTCTACTTCTTTTTCTTTGGTGTTGGGGGGCAATTGAATAATCGTCTGTATATCTTTCAAGTAATTTATATCGGTTGTATAATATGGGGTTATTTGCTCTAAAATAGCATGTCCTAAAGAAGTAGTTGGGGAATATATATATTCATAAATGGGTTTATCCCGTTCATCCAAATTTTCATTGGTTTCGTTTGCATTGTCTTTGTTTATAGTCGAAATAAGTTTGGTTAATTCCAAATCTTGTATAATATCTGCATCCAACACTCTAGTTTTTTCATTGTACAAAATAGGGGGGGTAAAATGTTGAGTAGTTAAACAATCCATTTTATGTTAAAAATATTATAAATATAAGAATAAAATAATTAATATATTAAATGAGTATCAATACACCCCGATTTTCATTAAAAACAAGTAGTAACTCCTACGGACAATTTTGGTATGGAAATTCCATCGGGTTTCCCGGATTTTTGTATAAAAAAAATAACGGGTCTGGGTGCGCAAGAAGCACCCGAATGGCTCCAGGCGGGAACATGAACTGCAATACATATCAAAATATATACAACACATATGTATCGGGTAGTGGAGTTGGAGCATCCACCATTGCTAACCGCCGATTAAAACGCCGACTAGCCACCTCCAACGCGAATTGTTGCTCCAATTAATTAAAAGAAAATAAATAAAATTATTTCCAATTTGGATTTTAATAAACTAACAAAATAAAAATGCAAAATATTTTAAATTATTATTTTGTTAGTTTAGAATGTAAAAAGGATTGAAAGAATAAACGACCAAATAATTTCCAATTTAATTATTTTATCATCTTCTTCCCCGAATTCTTCTTGTTTTTCCTCCTTTTTTTGATTTAAGTTTTCTGCCTCGTTTTCTTCCGCCTTTTTTTATCGTTTTACTCTTTTTTGACTTTTTATCACGCATTTGTTTTTTGTACATCGGCACAGAATCTTGAATCCATTTTTCAAAAGAAGCAACATTTCGGTCGTCCCCATTGTATGGATGTGTGGAATTATTATGAATATGTTTGATGGTTGGGTATTCTGAGATGGTTTCTATGTGCAAAATAGGATTGTCGTTTAAAATATTAGAATTCACTTCAGCCACAACCACATTATCTTTTTTGTTTTTTGTATTTATTTTATCCCATTCGGGTCGAGTTGCAATGCATGGACCGCATGTTTCATTAAAGACCAGTACAAACACATGTTTATTGCCGTCCTTAATTATTTTATTTAATGCACCAACCCCTTCCGCGGTGGAAACGTTTCGGAGTTTTATCCCAGACATTTTAATAATTAACTTTTACCAATATTAAAATAAAAAATACAAATTATGTTAAATTCCTCTGAATTTTATTTTTTTTAAACTTGTCAATATAATTAGTGTAACGTAAACACAGTAGATTTACGGTCCAGTTGTGGTCGCATCAAGTTAAAACCAATCATAAACGAATAATCAAAAGAACCCATCTCCAACAATTGTCCGTTATGATATCGCAATTTAATTTTTAATTTACGGATTCGCTCTGCGGGGGGATTAAACCATTTATAAGTTGGAGCACTGTCGTCATACCACTGCGAAATAGGAGTTGTGGGTATTGATAATTTAGCAAACGCCGAATTCACTATTCCGTTGGTTTTATTCGTGGTGGTGGTATACTCGGAAACATTATATGGAGATGTTTCGTCCAAACAATTCAACCCATTAATCTCCATGTAAAAATACGCATACCCCATTAAATTTATTTTCATTGGTGTATGTAGGAAAAATACTTGAGAATCGGTTAAATTACTGTCTGGTAGCAACCACATTCCCGATTGTGGGTTAATATAATTGACATCTAAACTATTATAAAAATAATTGTCGGATGCATACATGCGTGGAACAATTATTGTATTTCCTGCTAATGTTCCATATGGGGCCACGTTGGAGTCTTCCTGCAATAATGTTATGTTATAATTGAGGGATTCAGAAACGACGTTGCATCGCGTAAATCCGAGATAGGCGGGCAATCCCCAATTTGCAAACTGGGGCAACACATTTTTTCGGGAACATCGAGAATTTAACAACTCGGTTTTTCCGAAAATAAGCGATTCGTTTATAAGTGAAAACTGGTCTCGTTCGTTTCCAAACCATAATTTTTGCTGCACGGTATCGTATACAATTTTAAACGCACTGTACGCATTATATAAACTCGGATCGGTTTCCATCACGTAATAATTCACCGCTGCATTGAATTTAGTTTCTAATTCTTTAGCCATTTCATCGGGAGAATAAAACCCCTCCTGAATTGTAATGATAAATTCATGACTTAAATCTGCCACCAAAACATCGTGAATTGCTTGTGCATTTGCATCTACAACACCAGTGTGATCTGCGGGATTATATACTGAACTAAAATTGAAACTCATTTTTCGATTGGTATTAAAATCAGAAAACACATTATAATTAGACGGGAAAGACCATGAAGTGAGAGAAATGGATTGGACGTTGAGATAATCTTGTGGCAATTCTATCTCGAATTCTGCTGAATTGGGGTATTTCAAAATATCTCGGTCCTCTGAATGAATGCTTATATATCGCTGTTCATTTAAATACTCGTTGGCGTTGGGGATCAGCGGATGATTGGTTGCGACATTATATTTACTCATTGCTTTATACTTGCATATATATTAATTTCATTTTTTTTAACAATATAAAATATTAATAAAAATTGTTTTAAACTTGTATTTTATAAACTATTTTTATTAATATTCTGGAAAAACAATTCTGCGTCGGTGTTTTCAAAATGCATATGTGGTTGTGTGGTCCATTTTTCATACGGAACCGCCGCCGTAGTGCTCTTGGGCAATTGCAATAAAGTGTGCAAGGCAATCATTCGGCGATTTATCGCACTATTTATTGATGTTTTGGGTGAGTTGATTTTTCGTGTAATTTGTTTCCATCGCCATTCAAACCGTAGTGCATCCTTCCATGTGGGGAATCCAGATATATAAACCACTCGACTCCATTTCCCCAAATGCAGTTTCATTTTAGTCGCATGGGCTCCGCCAACTAGTTCGCCATTGTGTTGTCGCAAACGATGTTCTACATTTACCGACGCCCCAACATAGGTGGACTTATTATCACAGGATACCAACAAATAAACAAAAAAAGACATTGTATTTGTTTATTTGTTTATTTGTGTTTTTACTATTTATCATATTTTCTTTAACTTTTATATTGATAAGCATTCTTTGGACGTTTAAAATGCCGATTTTACAAATGGATAAAAATTTAATTTAATATCATGTTTTGAACCGTTATTTGGAAAATCTAAATTAGGAATTGGTAAAGGTCGTTTATTCAATTCAGGAACCGAATTAAAATAATTTTTATTAACATAAGTTAATTCAATAACATCAGGAATATTATTCACTACTGGTGAATTATTATTACCGTGTGCATGAACGATATAATGTGTTTGTGATAATTTTTCTAAACATTTTACTTTATCATCATAATTACAACCCCAACTATCATTTGTAATTCCATGAAATTCTATTATAATTTGTTTAAATTTATTCAACTCATTTTCGTTTATTTGCAACAACCACGGGTATTCACCACCTTCAATATCTATTTTTAAAAAAATATTACCATATTTATCAGTCAAATGTGATAAATCAGTATGGTCCTTATCACTAAAATTACTTATATTTTTTTTGAAAAATTGTATATTTTTTGTATAACGATAAGGATAATTGTTAATAGTTTTATCAAATCCGTAACAATCATCTTTATGCATATTGTATGTATTAATAAAATCTCGTGAAAAACTTTCTTCATTAGATATTCCAGCAGAAATATAACAATCATATTCACCATCCAAAAGGGCGAATACATATCCACCGTCATTTTTACAACCACCTCTAATTTTTTTATTAAAATTATAAACTTCTAAAAGAGATAAATTATTCATTTTTATATAAGTATATATTTAATTTATTATAAATTAAATAGGATTTGAATATATGTGTAATTTATGAAAACAATAAAAAACGTATTTAGAACAAAAACTTTTGAAATTAACAAAATGTTGAATAGAGACACAAACAAAACATACAGATGTGAAAAACTGTAACACGATTAAAAGGATTGGAAAAAGAAAAAATAATTTATAAATAACATAAAAAATATCTTATTTGGAATATAAACACAAACGAAACCAAATTGAAGAATCGTTAAATAAATAAACATGCCAAAATGGATTTTATTCAGGTGCTTTTTAAGGGTTGTTTTTTCCTCCTCTTAAAAATAATGTTAAACTAACAAAAAAACAAATGCATTGTTTTATTTATTTGTTTTTTGTTAGTTTAACATTATTCTAAAAGAGGGAAAACAAACAAACACTTATCTACTTTTAATTTTAATTATTTTTATTTTACATAGTTTTTTATACAATAAAAAGATGAAAAAGTATATAAAAATATAATAAAAGACAGTAGTAAGAAAATGGCAGGCGGTTTGCTAAATTTAGTTTCCGCGGGACAAGAAAACATCATGTTGAATGGAAATCCGAATAAATCTTTTTTTACCACTACTTTTTCGGAATATACGAATTTTGGGCTGCAAAAATTCCGCGTAGAATACGCGGGTGCCAAAACCTTGCGAATGTCAGAAGAATCTGTTTTTTCATTTAAAATTCCGCGATATGCCGATTTGCTGATGGATACATATATTTCAGTCAATCTTCCTAATATTTGGAGTCCTATTTTCCCCCCACAAACCAAAGACGGAGACGCAGGCAAATGGGCGCCGTATGAGTTTCGGTGGATTGATAATTTAGGAGCCAAAATGATTCGTAAAATATCCATCACGTGTGGCAATTATACACTACAGGAATATTCGGGGGATTATTTATTAGTCGAAGTACAGCGCGATTTTTCAGGCACTAAAACGGCTTTGTTCGACCAAATGATTGGCAATACACGAGAGTTAAACGACCCTGCGAATTCTGGGACGCGTTCAAATACTTATCCAAACGCATATTATACCAGCAATGTGGCGGGGGCAGAGCCGTCGATTCGCGGACGCATTTTATACATTCCGCTTAATAACTGGTTCAGTTTAAAAAGTCAAATGGCGTTTCCATTGGTTTCGCTACAAAACAATGAACTTCATTTTAATATTACATTTCGACCAGTGAATGAGATATTTAAAATTCGCGATGTGCTGGATTTAACCAATAATTTTCCCTATGTCGCGCCTAATTTCAACGATTATACTCAGCAATTTTACCGTTTTTTGCAGTCTCCGCCAGATGTAGAACTTGGGATTAATTCTTATAGCGATACTCGGACATTGTGGAATGCAGATATCCATTTAAATTGCACGTATGCGTTTTTATCCAATGATGAGCAGGCTGTTTTTGCGAAAAAAGAGCAAAAATATTTGATTCGCCAAATTCACGAATCTATCTTTTATAACGTGACTGGTGCGAATCGGGTGCAATTGGACGCGATTGGTTTGGTTAGTAGTTATTTGTATTATTTTCAACGGAGTGATGCAAACAAGCGAAATGAATGGTCTAATTATACTAACTGGCCCTACAATTTCTTGCCCCATGATGTGGTATCTGCCCCAGATGAAACAACGATTACTTTGTCGGATGGAGTAACTGTATCTGGTTTAGGACCAGGATTAGAACCAGATGGTAGTCCAAGTGGGTTAGTTATTAGCGGGGTATATTCGCCCGAAAACACTCGGGATATATTGGTGAATCTGGGCATTTTGCTGGATGGAGAGTATCGCGAAAATATGCAGGCAGCGGGAATATATAATTATATAGAAAAATATGTGCGAACTCCTGGATTGGGTCGAAATGGATTATATTGTTATAATTTTTGCCTACATACGTCTCCGTATGATTTACAACCATCGGGGGCAATTAATATGAGCCGATTCAATACGATTGAACTGGAATTTAACACAATAGTGCCACCGTTGGACCCACTGGCTCAGAGTATGAACATTTGTGACCCCGCAACTGGGGTTGTTATTGGGGTGAATAAACCAACCTGGCGAATATATGACTATAATTTTGATTTGCATTTGTTCGAAGAGCGAATCAATGTCGTTTATTTTCAGAGTGGAAACGCGGGCATGATGTATGAAAGGTAATTATTACCCAGTTGGAATACTGGGGTTTTATGTAAACTTACACACAAACAACGTTAATGACCTTTGTTATTTTTATAAAAAATGAATTGAATTTCATTGTGATGATGAATTTCATGAAAATGATGAAACTTCAAGACTGGGTTCCACAAGATAAAATTAATTGGATTCACTTATCTGAAAACCCAAATGCAATACAACTGTTGGAAAAGAATCCAAATAAAATTAATTGGACTAACTTATCTCTTAATCCAAACGCGATTCCTCTGTTGGAAAAGAATCTGGATAAAATTCATTGGACTAACTTATCTTGGAATCCAAACGCGATATCTCTGTTGGAAAAGAATATGGATAAAATTGTTTGGTTTTGCTTATCTTCCAATCCAAACGCGATACAACTCTTGGAAAAGAATCTGAATAAAATTAATTGGTATTACTTATCTATGAATCCAAACGCAATCGCCCTGTTGGAAAAGAATCTGGATAAAATTCATTGGGCTAACTTATCTTGGAATCCAAACGCAATAGCCCTGTTGGAAAAAAATATAGATAAAATTAATTGGTATGGTTTATCTAGTAATCCAAACGCAATCGCCATCTTGGAAAAGAATCTGTATAAAATTAATTGGTATAACTTATCTATGAATCCAAACGCAATATCCCTCTTGAAAAAGTATCCGGATAAAATTGATTGGACTAACTTATCTTGGAATCCAAACGCGATATCTCTGTTGGAAAAGAATCTGAATAAAATTTATTGGTATAACTTATCTATTAATCCAAACGCGATACATCTCTTGGAAAAGTATCCAAATAAAATTCATTGGAATTGGTTATCCCAAAACCCAGCTATCTTTACCTATGATTACCAAGCCATTGCGAAACGTTGCATCATCAAAAAAGACTTGATAAAAAATCGGTTTCATCCTCACAATTTAGATCAGTTGAAAAATTGGGGATTTATGTAACTTACAATTTATGTTATTTTAATATTTTTAAAATGAACATATCTCAAAAACTCACAAAAACAACAACCATTGTTGCAAATGATGTTAAATTTGAATTAAAGACATCAACAGTACCTACTGTGCTAAATACAGCAACTTTTGTTGTTGAATTGGATGATGATACGGGTGACAAATTGGTTCATCCTTCAAGTTCCAAACCAAAAGAAAAAAGTTGGGAACAAATACAAACTAACAAAACAATTATCCAATGATGCAGACAGCATTGTTGATTATTAAAAAAGCAATATAGGTTTAGCGCCGATTTTTTATAATCTTTTTGTTTCAAAAAGAACAAAACTTATTTCAAAATTGTTAATATTCGCTATATGGAACATTGTTTCCGCCACGGTTTATCAAATAATCGTATTGTGTAGTGGTCATGCATGCACAACCCATGCTATTGGAATACGTATTGGGACAACATTCGGGTTTAAAAGGAGTGGTGGCAAACATATTCAACTCGTTTTTAGGAAGAGGAATTGGTTGGGACACACGATCCATGATTTTTTTAACTCCTGCGTCTGCTTTGGACGCCGATGAATAGGTTAGCGTAGGTGCAGCCCACGTATCGGGATTACGAATTGTTCCTGGGGACCCGCTTTTTGCAAATTGAGGACCCTCGGCAAAATTGTTTGGTGCAAAACCCTCCTTTAACATTCCTTCCTTTTTCATCGCAAGTGCCGTATTTTGAACTCCTTGTTTAATTTGCCCGATAGCATCTATAAGACTAATAGTAGCACAGGAGCATAACAAATGTCCGAATGCTAAAAAGGAGAGGATAAAAATAAGAACAACTACTTCTAACCGAAAATGATATGGACCAATAGATATTTTCATAGAGGTGTTTTTAATTTAAATAAATATTTTATTAATATTTATCCCATCTTTTTTCACTCTAAACTAACAAAAATATAATAAAATAATAAACAAATGAATGCTCCTCCAACATCCTCCTCTGCATCCTCAAAACCACAATTATTAAAATTTGAGACGAACAATAAATATTTAAACGCCACGGATGATTTTTTTCGGTCCAACAGTATTGTTGCTAAACTGGGGTTTTTATTGCTAGTTGTATTTGCATTTATATTGGCTTTTAGACTTGGGGTGACTATTTTAGGATATTTTTTGGGTCCAAGCAATACGGCTAAACTAGTTCAAGGTACTATTGATGCGTCTTCCAACCCAATGGTAATTCCACAAAACCCAAACGAAGCAGGGGCAGTAATTTTAAATCGTTCCGTTAATGAAACAGATGGCATTGAATTCACCTGGTCTGTGTGGGTTTTTATCAATGGAGATGATATAGACACACAAAAATATCGTTGTGTTTTTTACAAAGGAAACGATTATGCGACGCAAATGACCGGTTCTTCCAACAACGACCTTGCCGACAATAATGAAATCACGGATTATGTGGGGATGAACTTTCCCAATAATTCTCCTGGGTTATACATTACTCCGAATACCAATAATTTGGTAGTAGTGATGAATACGTTTAATGTGATTAACGAAGAAGTTATTATTAATGATGTACCTTTAAACAAATGGGTTAATGTATTGATTCGTTGCAAAAACACCAACTTGGATGTGTATATTAATGGAACTGTGGCGAAAAGCCATATTTTACATGGAGTACCGAAACAAAATTATGGCGATGTATACGTTGCTCCTAATGGTGGGTTTTCTGGGTATATTTCTAATTTGTGGTATTACAATTATGCTCTCGGCTCCACATCGATATCATCTTTAATAAAAAACGGACCAAATACCAAGATAACGGGGGAAACAAATTTGGATATAAAAGATGCGAGTTATTTATCTCTGCGATGGTTTTTTTATGGAGCGGAAGACGGATATAACCCATAAATGTTGGTTTGTAAAAAATCAATTATATATTATTTTTTGTTAGTTTAAATTGAAAAAATAATAAAATAATAAATCCCTATATAAGTTAATTTAATATTTTAGTCATAGTTAGGTAGTTTGCAATTTAATATAAGTTATAACGAGGATTATCTTGCACACGAGCAAACGCCCCATCTGGTCCAGAACTTTTGGCAGACGGCATGTCTCCGTACAAGAATTGTGCAAATGCGCCTTGGTCGTTACAAACACGTGTATTGGCGGTGGTATAAAAGTTTTGCATTCCTTCGGTTTCGAATTTAAAATTATCTCCTAAATCCCCGTATAATTGTTTATCTGTGTTTTTTATCCCCGGGTTCAAATATTGTGTTTGTTTTTTGGTGGCGGCGTTAATGTCTTGATAAACGTCGGGATTAAAAGATGGCGGTGCAGATTTTCGGTCTGGGTTGTCGTAAATTTCTGTCAACAATACATTTCCCATGGGGTTTTTTTTATTAATCGGATTGAATTTAGAAAGGGGGACTTTTTTTAAATCCGCGGAACTGGTTGTAATGAAATCGTTTATTTCCGCAGCATCTTTATCAAGTTGATAATTTTCCCCGCCTTTTACGTCGTCGGTTTTAAACCCTTCGATTTTTTGCAATTGTTTATTTTTCTTAGATTGTGTAGTATACAATGCAACCAAGGTCGCCAACGTAATCCCCCCCACAATAAGCAACGAAAGACGTCCAGTAAAACAAAATCCAGCGACGGTCAGCAAAATAACCAATCGTGAAATAGCATTGTTTTTTTCCTCCAACGTCATGTCCGGATGAATAAAAATTTGCATATCTGTTATTAATATTTTCGGGTTTTCCGTCCAAAATAAAGCAGCCATTATTATAATATGTTATTTTATCTGTTGGAAAATAACCCGAATAAAAATAATATAATAATATATGAAAGAAGATAAAAAAATATCTTACATATTTTCCGTGGCAGTTTTTTGTCCATGGCATTCGCGACATAACGCAATTAAATTATTTACTTCATTTCCCCCTCCATGTTCTAATCGTGTCTGATGATCTATCTCAAAAGTATGTGTTAATTTAGCATCGCACGAACCACATTTCCAATCCTGCATATACGCAACATATTTTTTCTTCGTTTCGCTCACCGAACGCTTGACAGATTTAGTTGGTGGTTGTGGTTGATTTTGTGGTTGTGGGTAAATAGATGGTTGGTAAGCATCGGTGTATATATTTTGGTTCATAGTTTCCATAAAACTGGTTCCGCCAGAAGTAAAGTCAAAAATAGGCGTCAACATGTCCATGGCTGTTTTATCAATTGGCAAATGCTTTACGGCTTGATTGGCATACAAAATCATATTTTTTGTATCCTTGGGGTTTTTCCGAATCATAATATACAAAGAATACGCAGCAAAACAAATGCCAATCATTTGATAATATTTCTTGTATGAATACACCAGTTTGATAAATTTATTGTCATAAAAAGTATTATAAATAAATAATCCGGTTATACCAAATATAATTAATTCCAACTTCATTTATTATTCATCATATTTTTTATTTGGTTCAAAAAAGAATATAAAGCGTATTTTGTTTATACATTGAGGTTTGCATAAACCACGGATGTAATAAAGTGGTTTGGTTTGGTAATTTTATTCATATTCTTGGATAAACTCAACTACGTGTCGAGCAATTTCATATTTTATATTTTCTGGGTCTTTGGGTACAAATTCACGATATCCTTGGATAAAACTAGGTTGCGTGTTGCTACTTAAAGACGGAACCAACGACATAGAAATCATGGCAGTAAATAAAAACAAGCCATATTTTTTCAAGGTTTTCATCTCTTTTTTGTCATAGGTGGTTTCGTCTAATTTTCGATGCACTATTTCACTACCATCTATTTTATATTTTAAACACGAAACCTTGTCAAAGTCAATCAAATATGCATGACGGTTACTACTTTGAAGTTCGCCACTACTTTGCCCAAGCAACAGTTCGCAGTCATATCCATCCATGTTAAGCACGTAATGCAAGTACGAAAACATTTTCCCCAGTTCATATGCGAATTTCGCCGCATTGGCATATCCGTAATCAGTCCATGGGATTTGGTTGCTCCCCATTTCTACCCCCGATGCGCTGTGGATGAACTCACGAGTTGCGTTTGGTTCGTGACAACGACGACCTCGATATGGAAAAGTATGACGAATCAATGATACAAAAATTCACTGGGTCCAAGGAAATTAAAAAATTAAAAGCCCAGAAATATTTGGAAGAAATGTATTCGTAAATACATTTTGGCTTTTATAAAAATAAACAATAATAATAATTCCTTAATTTGTTAGTTGGCGCGAATAAATTTAGTAGGAATGAGTTTATGTTGATTGGTGTGATATTCGAATAATTTAACATTTACTTTGGAAATAGTAACATCGCTAACTCCAACAGCTTTAGAAATGTTTTTATGAATAAAATTATGATGTAATAAAGTGGAATGAGTTGCTAAAAACAAAATAACACCGGCAGCGATCGATTGTGAGTTGTGCGGATCCAATGAATTTATATTTTTTGTTTTGGTAATAATAAATGCACACATTTTCATAAACTGTGCATCGGTTATTTGTAGATTAGAACAAAATCGAGATATAAAGCAAGATGGGTTGGTGTGTTTGGATGTAATTTTAAGTGAGTCGTGGATATTTTGTTCGATTTGTGCATAAATAGTTTGTACGATTTTGCATCCAGATGTGATGATTTGAATGTCGCAATCCCATACATTGGAAAATTCTTTGGCTGTTCTCGGAACGTCCATAAATTTGCACGCAAGATCAAAGTCTCCATATAAAATGCTATCTTTATTGTCGGAACGATAATGAATGTCTGACACGTTCAAGTAAGAAGTAATTTGTTTATGAATAATAATCGCATTATCAATAATGCATTGGGTGAATTTGCCTCTAAATCCCAATTTTTCAATACTTTTAATATCTTCCAACACAGTTTTGTCTTTGTAGGTGAAATTAGAAGAGTTTGTATATCGGATTAATGTGGAAATATGTTTGTTAAATTGATTTGGGTGTCCTGTTTGAAAAGAACAAGATAGATTATTTTCGAGCATGGGATTGTTGTGAATGCCACATCTAGACGGGTCTGTCGAACCCTTGGTATCATCTGTCCCATAAAATCGCCATTCTGGGGACGAATCAACTAAATTAATATTGGTTGTTCCGCAGACCAAACAAGTAATAAAATTATCGTCCAATATATTTAAATTCGATGGAATAAGGCAACACGCCTTCTGTTTGTTTTCGTCATTTTTACAACTGGTAGTAGTTTCATTCGGATTATTGGTAATGCTTTTTTTAGTTTGGTCGTAAAAATCCCAAATTTTTTTAATATTTTTTCTGGTTTTGTTTTTTGATAGAGAAATGGGATGATTAGATAAGGTAGTCATTATTCAATGTACGGCACACTAATTATGTTAAATAATATATAATGTAAATTGTTTTTAAATCATTTTTTTTGTTTTACATAGTGTTTTATTTTGGGGTTTATCCAAAAAATCAAACATTAACAAACTAACAAAAAACATTATAATCAATTGTTTCTACAAGAATATTTTTAATTATTATTATTTTTGTTAGTTAAAAAGGAAATTAATTATGCTTTATCAAACACCAATCGTTTATCCACCAACTTGCCAACTTTAGTCCGTGTAATTGGGTCAGAATAAGTAGCATATTCATATACAAAATGCGTATCTGGATCAAATATATAATTTATATTTTTATGTTTAAACGTCAATACTTTTTGTGATTGCAAGGTGGTTGCAGCAATGGGTACCTTTGCAACATGATCTTCAATTTCGGGATCATTTGCATAATTAGGATCATAGATGAATTCATCGGGTTTGGTAGAACTGGGTATTTTAATACATCGAATGCCTTCTTTTGCGTTATTTTTAGTGTATACCTCACAATCAATGGATGCCTCTTTCATCCCCATTAATAATTTTGAATTAATGCGTTCCTTGATTTGCCCGGTTTCATATAATTGTTCGTCGGTTGTCAAGGGTCTATTGGCATTTTCGGGTAATTTCCCGAGATCATATTTTTTTATTTCAATAGCATCGATTAGTTGATTTGTTGTGAACTGCATCATATATAAAAATACTTCTATCGTCCGGGCTTCAAGAGGCAATTTTTTGTGGCTACAAATTCTTCGAGCCCTTCCAATTACTTGTTCGGTTCGCACATAATGCCAAAATGGTTCCATAATGTGTACATATCGCGTTTCCATCAGATTAATTCCTTCAGACCCAGATGCCGTAATCATAAATACACGGATTATGTCTCCAGCAATATTGCCTTTTTCTGGATTCACCCGACTATCAAGCATTTCTTGAATGTTGTTTGGCGTTTGTTCGCGTTCTCCGTTAAAAATATATCGGATAATTTCTCGTTCTTCGTTATCCTCCTGTCCGGTGTATAGAGCATACATTGGTTTGGTTCCAATATCTTCTTCGTTCATATCCAATGTCCACGCCCCAACACCAGTCCGTTTAATTTTAAATTGAACGAATCCATTGGCTTCTAAACATAGAGCAAAAATCCCAATTCCTTCCAATGTTCGAAATTGACTGTATACCAAATGTTTTCCACGAGAACGCGATTCAATATTTTCCAAGACTCGCGCAAATTTAGGACTATATTCTTTTAATCGGGGCATTTTTAAATATTCATCCTTTTTCTCGGATAGTTCTTCATATGCTTCGCGTAATTTAATAGTATATAATTTATCACCAAACGGCTCATCCACGTCTTCAGGTTCCACATTTGGTTCCACGTCTTCAGGTTCCACATTTGGTTCCACATCTGGTTCCACATTTGGTTCCACATCTCCATCTGATTTTTTTTTATATTTTCGTTTTGCGGGGACTGGTCGTATGATGCTTTCAGGAAAAACAAAATTACAAATACGTCGCGATTCAATTCGGTATGACGATGACGATTTATCTTCTCCATATAATGCTTGCATGCGATTTAACTGTTGTTGTTGTGTTTGCGTGGTTCGTTCTTTGATTCGAGCCGCTTTATAAATGCGAAATTGCAGAGAACTCATAACCACGTATTCCGTATGAATGTCTGTATTTTTATCAAACTTGGGCAATAGTGCCTCGTCTGCACTTCGAAAATAAGAAACCAATCCGACAATCCGTCTTTTAAAATTTTCAAAATTCTTTATTCCTTTATTTTCGTCCAAATATTTGTCATTAAATATTTCCAATTTATCAGGCAATGCCAGATTTTTAACAGTTGTTACACTTGTAATTTGTACGTTGTTTGTATTTAATGCTATTTTAATATGTGTTTTGAATTGTTCGTCGGTTATATTTTCTTCTATTTCTCTTTCCTTTTCATATTCAACCCCTTCATAAGAACCAGAAGAAGAATATTCATTTCGAAATCCAAGCGGATTTTTAGTGACGGTTAGATTGTTTGTTTTTGGTTCGTAGTGAATGTAGTCCACTATTTTTTCGACAGATTTATCCTTAGTCAATAGTTGGGAGAAAAAATTGGTAGACAACCGCTTATTGTTATTCCCTTTGTTTTCGTCGCTTATGGTGAAATTAAACGTATAAATATATCCTCGTAGCATATTAAATAGCACCGCAACTTCATTAGGATAATTTAATATCGGGGTTCCAGACAGCATAATAATGCGACAATTATGTGCTTCCATAATCATTTTGTAAAATAAAATAGGGGCGGATGTTTTAGATGCTTGGAGTTTGGTATAATCTTTGGTCTGTTTAATTTTATTCACAATGTTGCTGACTAAATTATGTACTTCATCAATAATCACCACAGAATTATTGAATATATTTTTCTTTTTTCCTTTTGCGATTTCTTTACCAAAACGAGACCCGTTATAATTAATAAAATGATATTTATTATGTATCATCACATCTAATTGATTGTCTAGGGTTATTTTTTGTTCATCTGTTAATGTATTGTAATTAGAATCGGTCTTGGCTGCGTCCATCAACCAAAATCCTTTTTGTTTTTGTACTAAATTGGACAATCCTAATAGAGCAATCATGTTGTTTTTTTTCGCCGATTCAGGAAAAATGGGGATGAATTCCCAGTGTTGTTTTAACCGATACATCATGTCTCCGCATTTTTTAATTTCCCCGATATAATTTTTTTGCAAATATGCGGGAGTAAGAATAATGATTTTGCGTGTGTCGCGAAATCCTTCTGCGATTCCAATTGAAGAACAAGTTTTTCCTGAACCAAGACCATGAATCAACAAAAGACCGCGATACGGAGTATATAAGTTGATGTAGTCGCGAATTAATTTTTGGTGTACCATTAAATCCATTTTGGTGCTTTTTCCTATATTGTCGCAGGTAACGGGAGATGCGTTATCTATTAACTCGGCTCGATATTTGCCAAAGAGATTGTTTATAAAATGTATAAATATTTTGCGATTATTCATGTAATATTTTGACTTTCCACTAATTTTAAACGGTTCTGTGGTTGGCGGTAAATTTTCCAAATAATTGTTATCGTCGCCGTCATCCTCCTCATCCTCATCAATATCCTTTTCTTTTTGTTCTTTCTTGTCATCTCTTTCTTCCCCCTCCTCTCTTTCTCCCTGGTCTCTTTCTTCCTTGTTGTTTCGGTTGTCTTTTTTTATTTTTTTTATTTTTTGTTTTTTTCCTTCTTTTGGAAGGTTTATTTCATTTGTTTCTATTTTCGCCTTGTCGTCAAGTATAACATGTCTATCTTTTAAAAAATCCATGATTTGTTTGTTTGTATGTTGTGTTTGACCTAAAGTATCGTCCAAGACTATTGGTAAATATACAAACACTGGTTCGAACCCAGTTTTGGTCGGTTCCACCGTTGGCAAATGTTCGACATTCATTTATTATAACATTATTTATTTTATAATAAATAATGCGTTAAATAAATGAATGCTAGAACGGGGGAAATTTTTGCTATACAAATTATTTATTTATTTTTCTGTTCTGGTTCATCATGACGGCTCCTATAATAACAAAATAAAACACAAACGGCAAAATAACTAAAAACCACGCCACATTTTTTTGATTGTCTTTGCAAATAATATTTAAAATCCACGCCCAAAACAAAATATAACCTATTTTAACAACAAACACCAATATAGTACTTGGTACTTCACACGCAAAACTACCCAAACAATATTTGTTCGTATTGTTAATGTTTTGAATAATAGAAAATATCATCACCACCAACGACACTAAAAAATAAACACGCGAAGGTGTGCATAATTCACTCAATCTTTTCGGAAATCCCATGTGTGTTATTATTATAATACAAGGTTTTTTTTTAATTATTCCCTCTAAAAAACATACAAACTAACAAAAAATAAAATAACGTTCATGCTTTCGATTAAATAAAAAATGAAATAAATAGTAATATTATACAAATATAGAAAAATGTCGAATGTTGTGGATGTAGCGACTAAACAAGGCGCCATATTTGGCGAATTGTCTAATTTATGCAATTTGTTTTTGGATAAAATTGGGGCATCTAAAACCGGCACAGAAATCGACGAAGAATTAGAGACACGTTTTAAAGATATATCGAAAATTAACCATGACAATGTGATTAAAAAATTATTGTCACTTGGATTTACACGCAATCCCGCAACAGCATCATTGAATATTTTGTTGAATGACGGAATTCGTGTCCCGGTTATAGGAGAACAAAATATATACCAATATTGCAACAATAGTCAGTTGACGGACGAAATGTATGAAAATATCGAACGAAAAAAACGAATTTCGCAACTGGACTTTTCGAAAGAAAAAGAGTTTCCATTTAATTTTACCTTGTCAACGGAAGATAAGGTGAACCAAGAAGAAAAAGAAAATATAAAATCACGATTTAATTCCATATCCAAAACATTCCGTTACATTATACGCCTATCTTTCGTTCATGAAAATTTCCCCTACTTGACGATTGATTTAAGTACAGTAATTCAGTCTAAAAACCAAACGTTCATTCAGTCTTTTGCCAATCCAGAAACATATGAAGTGGAGATTGAATTCAGAAAAGATAAGCAATATTATTTTTATGGTACTGAAATAGATAAAGAAGGACTTCGTTTGACAGAAATCGTGGTAAAAAATGCAATCATTGCGAATTTTAAAAAATATATTAAATATGTGCTGGGGGGAATTCAAGAATCTAATTATCCTATTTCCATCAAAGAACAAGAAATGGTATTGCGAGATTATGCAAAAGTACTGGATGTATCCAATGATTACGATTTAAATAATCGCGGAAACCGAGCCAAATCGTTGTTTATTGGTCCTTCAACCAAGACATTGCAAGTAGCTAATATTACTAAAAGTACAGATTCTAATGTCCCCAATTTACGAATTCCGGGAGGATTTTGTGTGACGGAAAAGGCGGACGGAGAACGACACTTAATGTTTATCAATTCCGTTGGAAAAATATACTTGATTACATCCAACATGCAAGTGAAATTTACTGGAATGAAATGCGACCCCGAAATATATAAAAACTCTATCATAGATGGCGAACTAATTACACATGATAAACGCAATACTTTTATAAATACGTACGCCGCGTTTGATTTATATTATTTGCGTGGGAAAGATGTGCGATTTTTAAAATTTATGCCAATTCCTGCAGCACTGGAAAAAAACTTGAGAAAAAAAGAGGAAGAATTGCTTAAATATAAAAACGCAACCAACACAGATAATAATAAGGAAGATAACGAAGTGGTTGTAAAAATAGATGAAAATAACGAATCATGGACGAACAAATATCGGTTGGTTTTATTAAATGAATTGATGGATAATATCTTTTTGCCAAGTGTGGTTCCCCCTGTAATGATATTTCGCAGCAAAATATTTTATCCAAATATAGACCATGCAAAAATTGTAGACAAGGAAGAAATGCGAAACGCATATAATATATTTACGGCTGCAAAAGCAATATTAAATGCCGAGTATCCTTACTATACAGATGGGGCGATTTTTACCCCTACTTCTTTAGGAGTGGGGGGAAATAGTATTGGAAATGTGGGACCACTACATAGAACCACGTGGGATTATTCATTGAAATGGAAGCCGCCGGAATTAAATACCAACGACTTTTTAGTAAAAGTGGAGCAAAAAGGCGGTTCAGATATAATACACAACGCATACCAAGACGGCACCGACTTGAAAAACGAAGTTCAAATGTTGCAATACAAGCATTTACAACTCTTTTGTGGAAGTAAAGGACAAAATGAAATATTTCAATATCCTTGCGAAAAAATATATAACGGGGATGTGCCGCGTTACACAACAGTGGATCCAAGAAAAAAATACTCTTATCAAGCAATCCCGTTTGTCCCAACGAACCCATACGATGCAACAGCAGCATTTACAAAAATAAAACTTACAAAAGAAGGATTAATGATGACGGAGGATAAACAAGTATTTGAAAACGACACAATTGTAGAATTTCGTTATGACCTGAAAAATGGAACGTGGATTCCTTTAAGATTGCGGTATGACAAAACATCCGAATATAAAAACAAACAAAATCAATTTGGCAACTCATTCGAAACTGCAAATAGTAATTGGACGTCTATTCATCACCCTGTCACTAAATATATGATTACTACTGGAAAAAACAATGACCAATCCGAAATTGAAATGGACCAAGAATCCGATTTATATTATAAAACAGAATCCGGTCAAAATACACAAACGCGAGGATTGCGTGATTTTCACAATAAGTATGTAAAACAATTGCTCATCCAAAGCGTATGTCATCCCAGAAATACTTTGATTGATTTTGCATGTGGTCGAGGCGGAGATATACAAAAATGGAGAGAAGCAAAATTAGATTTTGTATACGGATTAGATTATTCCGAATCCGGATTGACGAATTCGTTGGATGGGGCATGTTCCAGATATCTTAATGATTTAAAAAATTACCCCAAGATGCCTCATGCATTATTTGTACACGCAGATAGTAAAAAAAACATTATATCTGGAAAAGCAATATTCGGGGAAAAGGGGAAAAAAATAAACGATGTCGTGTTTGGGGAACAAGTGAATGTTGGTACCCATAATGCGTCTGTCCTTGGTAAAGGAGTGATGGCTCAAGCAAATCGTGGGAAAGATGGATTTAATGTATCTTCTTGCCAATTTGCGATGCATTATATGTATGAATCTGCAGATAGTTTTTATAATTTCGTGCAAAACATTGCCGAATGTACCAAATATGACGGCTACTATATAGCCACTTGTTATGACGGAAAACAACTATTCGATTTGCTAAAAGATAAAGACGAAGAATCAATAGTGGAAAAAGACAAATTGGTTTGGCAAGTGGTGAAAAAATATAACTCGGATATTCAAGTATTTCCTGAAGGAGAAGCCAGTTTAGGGATGGAAATTTTAGTATACCAAGAAAGTTTCAATTCATGGCAACCCGAATATTTGGTGAATAATAATTTATTTGATAAAACAATGAATGAATACGGATTGTATTTGTTAACCGAGTCGGAACTGAAGGATATTCAATTTCCGTTAAAAAAAAGCAGTGCACTATTTGGAGATTTATACCACCAAATGACCCAGTCTCATAATAAATACGGAACCGCTGCGGAAATGAAAAAGTATGAACAGAAAATATCCTTTTTAAATCGGTATTTTATTTATAAAAGTCGCAATCACACAAAAAAGAATTTTTCCGACATTACCGCCAAGCATTTAAACAAACAAATTTCGACCAATGTTGAAGAAGTAAATATAGACAAAATAACCAGACCAAATATAGACAAAAGGTATGGTGATGCAGCAATAGAAGAAAAGGAAGCGGATTTAGAGTGTCAGTACGACAAACGGTTAAATGATGTTTTGTACAAAACAACCAAAATACAAAGCACAAACGTACAAAACAAGTTAATACATCTTATTAAAAGTGCAGTTTCATCCAGCAATCCATCCGCAGACATTTTACATAAAATTGATAAATTATTAAAACAAAACCAAAAAAATCTTAAAAACAAAGAGGACAAAAACAAAGAGGACAAAAACAAGGATTATAATAGTAAGGAATATATTTCCAATCAAATAATTTCCTATTTTAATAGAATCTTACAGCACCCAATGTTAACTCCTCAATCTCGACTAATTGATATTGGGGGAGGGACAGGCGATATGTTGCGTTATTTTGCAGAAAAATACCAAATACCAAAAGAAAATGTAGTTAGTATAGACAATGGGTCATTTGCGTTTGAAAACAAATCAAATTTGGTAACCTATATTAACCAACCACATGACGATGTAAATAGTGTGGCTGATCTGCTCTTTAATAACGCAGATTATATTATATGCAGTGTTTCGCTGCACCACATGACGGATGTAAATATTCAAAATGCTGCTGTCTTTATTCAGCGTCACTTGAAACCAGATGGGTTTTTAATAATTAAAGAACATGACGCAAGCACCAAAGATGTAAAATGTTTAATTGACTGGGAACATCACTTGTATCGTTTAATGGAAACGGATAAAATAATGCCTTTGCAAGAAGTACAAAAATATATAAATGACGAATATATCGGCAATTATAAACGGGAAAAATATTTTGATGACTTATTGGAGCCATTGGGTTTTAAATTAATAAATACGTATAATCACGTAATGTACGACTTTGATGCGTCTAATAAATGGGAAAAAAATCCGACGCAAATGTACTGGAAAATTTACCAATTTATCCCAAGATTTTGAATTTTGCAACATACATACCAAACAAAATAATTGCCATTCCCGCGTAGTCGTCTATGGTTGTGGGCAATTTTAACCAAAATGCATTGGACCAAATTTGTGCCAAAAAATCAAACACATATGACGATAGAGATATTTGTGCAGGGTTTAAAAATAAATAACCAATGCGATTCGATGGAATAATAAACATCCACTCAATAGATGCCCAAAATTCAGAGGTAATGATTTTTTGCAAAATAGATACATTCTTCATATCTCCCGTGGTTTGTGTAAATAACGCAAAATCCATGGTTAATCCAACTAAAATATTCAGTATAAGCCAAATAATAATTGTTTGGTAAAATTTCATTCTTTAATATACTTCCTATATTTTTTTATTTTTATATTCATCAAATATTTCAATACATTATTTTATTCGTTTTATCAATTTTCTGAAATATATAGATTCTCTTTTGCACGATATCGCATTTGGTTTTTTTCGCGTATTCTCGATTCTAATTTATTATGTTTGTGATTCCATTTATCCACTATTTTAGCAAAGTCATAATAACACGTAATAAAAACAAAAAATGATTTACATTTTCACTCTTTTTTGTTTTTAGTACGTGTTAACACACTTTACAGTTAATATTCATAAACAAAATGAAACTGCAAAAAAAGGTGATTATATTGGACAACATTAATTACTGCTATGACATTGATTACTGCTATGAATACAAACAATTATATGATACAAAAAATATAAAAAATACAAAAAATGAATTATTGCCCCATAAAAAGGTGATTATATTGGACAACATTAATTACTGCTATGACATTAATTACTGCTATGACATTGATTACTGCTATGAATACAAACAATTATATGATACAAAAAATATAAAAAATACAAAAAATGAATTATTGCCCCATAAAAAGGTAAGGTTCGAACAAAAAAAGTCCATTGTTACTAAAGAACATATTGATCCTGTAAAACAAACAACGAATTTGGAAGTCAAACATATGAAGACAATTGTTATTCAAAACAATGACGACGATGAATTATTGTGCGAATTGAATGATGCAGATTTTAATATTAAAAATCAATACATTGAAAAAATTGAAAAAGAAAATAACTATTTGTCTGACGATGATGAAGGATATGTTATTTGTTCATCACCGAAAACAAAAAATCACTGATAGTTAGTGTGTACAAAATATATCAATAGAAAATTATAAAATAATATTAAATGGTGAAAAATCTAACAAGTCAGAAAACCGGGGATTTATGTAAACTAACAAATTACAATTTCATAATCTTTTTTTTTCAAAATAATTGCATCTTTTTCTGTTAATGTAATTTCTGTTATATTGTCATCAATGACAACCATGTTATATTGAATTGGTAAAACCAATTGTTGTTCTTTGACCCAAATAGGATGGTATGTATGTATAAAATAATCAATAAAACGAGCGCATATTTTATTACCAACAATATAATAATTATATTTAAATGGTAAATCAAAATCTATATTGATTTTAACAATATCTCCGTCGTTTGTTGTTTTAAATTGCAGTTCAACCCCCAAAAAACGAACGTTTGATTCTTCTAATTTTAATACAGGATAAATAAGATTATAATGCTGGTAATCTTGCAATGTCGAACAAAATAGTTTATGACTCGTTATATATATTTCATGTTCTATTGTAGAAATTAATGTAAATGTTTTTATGATATTATGTTTAGCGAGTTGTTGTTTAGTTTTAGTTTTAGTACAATATACCAACAATTCCATAGTATTAATAGGAGGAAAAATATAATTCCAATAGCGGTATCCAGGTTTTTGTATATATTGAATTACCCAATGCCGTACACACGTGCTATAATATAAAGATGAATAGATACATTTGTTTAATTGATTAATTAAATTAAAAAACATTAATAGTTAATTTTATTTAATTTATACTTTTTATACTATTTTTTTATATTGTATTATTACAAATGGACCAAATGGTTATTAATGTGTCTTCATTATTTAAAAATAATTCTCCAAAAAATGGAGGAATTAGATCGAATGAAGAAGATAAAGAAACAGATAATTTATATTCAAAATTATCTATTCCGTATAGTTTATACACCAACATATCGTCCCTAAACAATAACATGAGTGAAAACGAAGACGAGAACGAGAACGAAGACAAGGGCGAAACAGACGACAACGCCGTTATAGAAGACGATTTATATAATAAATTAATGATGTTAATGAATGAACGAAACGATGTAAATAATATAAGCAAAGACAATGCATCCGTTGAAATTCCGTCTGAAAATACAATACAAATGATTGTAGCGGAAATTGAATCTAAACCTTTAAAAAATAATAATAAACTAAATCTAAAAAAATCTAAAAAACACTTTCGTTTTTTTCCAACCAAGCATACTTATAAGCACCAACCTTATAAATTAAAAAATACAAAACAACGCAATTCTTTGAAATCCGTGCCTTTAACCTCGCATTTGAATAAAACACACGGCAAAAAAAAACGACGTTAAACTATTAGCGATACAATATCTGCATAGGTGACGTTTTTAGCCAAGTTGGATGAACGACTGCAAATGTCGAGGCTTATAGCAACATTATTTTTCATCCAGTGCGTTTTGGTACATATTGCTGGTATTTGTTACATATCCCGTTAAAATAGAAGATTCATACATGGATTTCAGCATATCGTCTGGCGCGACAGACCCAGTTCGAATGATTCCTTTTTTAAATAAATCTGTCTTAATATCGTGAATGTTCGCATTTTGTATTTCCGATTTTGCACGAATAATATCTTTTCGTGATTTTGCATTTTTTATTAATACTCCCACGTTTATTTTATTTTTTCCTAAAGTCATCTTGCGGTTTCTGGTGATTTTTATGGCATTATTGATTTGGATATTATTGGTATTGTCTATCATGTGATTATTAGAATGCTTGATTGTTTTATTCACCCAATTGCGATATAACGGTTTTGCACCTCCTTTTAACACGCCATATGGTGGGTCTGGGGCATGTTGTTTAATAGTTTGGTTCAGGGGTTTATGTGGTGTTATTTTTGAAAGATAAGACATTGCATCTTCCAAGTGATTTGTAGTAAATGGTCGTCCATAATTTTGATTTTGAGTATTTATATTTCTTGTTGCGTGTCTGGTTGCAGCATCGCTGTGAATTTTTTCAATTTCTCCCATTTCGTCCATTTTATGCGACTGAATGCGTTGAATTAAATTGTTTTTAATTGTATTCACACTTCCAGTAGACATTTTGGGCGCTGACTTTTTTCGAGTTTTTTTTGGTTGTTTTGCTTTAATAAAATCTGCCGAAAATTGTATTTGTTTAATATTGTCATTGTTATCATTGGTGTTAGCATTGGTTGTTTTATCATTCATTCTCTTTTCTTTACTTGAATATAATAATTATAACCACAATAACAATATAATAATAAAAAAATGTAAATAGACAAAACTTGGGGTTTTATCCGGTTTTTTTTCAAAGAGGATAACAATCCAACAAACAAACAACAAACAAACAACAAACAAACAACAAACAAACAACAAAAAAGACAACACAATTTATTTAAATTATATCATTTTTTATTTTACATATCATTTTTTTAAAATAAACCAAGGTGTATTTGCAAAAAATAAAAAATAAGTGTATTACAAATGACTTCGACGTCCAATACTTATTATGGTGTTGTAGCACTTTTGTTTCTTTTTTTTGGAGCGGCTCTATTCAAAAAATATACCGATAAACAGCAATTACAGAAGATAAATGGAGATATAGATCCATATAAGGCTATTCAAAAATATTTGCTCAATAAAACACAATTGAATGAATTAGAAACAGTGAATAAGCCCATTCTTTGGATTCACATTCCATTGGAATATAACGCACGCCACTGGCAGAGTTTTGGTTCGCGGTCTTCTTACGATTTAAACCAACCGTATCTTTATTTAACAGTACGAAGCATTATTCAGCACTGCGACTCGTCTTTTAAAATATGTTTGGTGGATGACGCTAGTTTTCAAAAACTAATTCCTGGTATGGAGATTGACTTAACAAAAGTAGCCGCCCCCATGCTGGACTATATTCGCCAACTGATGATCGCCAATTTGATATACAAATACGGAGGCATGGTGGTTCCTATTTCCTTTATTTGTTTTCAAGATTTAACTGGACTTTACCAAAAAGGCGTCCAATCGAATTCCATGTTTGTATGCGAAAACAAAAATACAAATGTATCGGCTTCTCATGCTGATTTTTCACCCGACATTCGATTCATGGGAGCAAAGAAAGAATCGCAAGTGGTTCGAGATTGTATGGATTTTATGCAGCGGCAGATTTCGCGAGATTATACTGCACAGATTGATTTTTTAGGCGAATTTAATCGTTGGATAACGGCTCGGTCCAATCAAATTTGCATTATTTCTGGCGCCGAAATAGGAACCAAAACACTTGATGATAGCCCTGTGCTAGTGGATACCCTGCTTGGTTCAGAAACGGATGTGCTTGATTTTTGCGGCAAAACTTATGGAATCTGGATTCCCGCGGATGATATATTAAAACGCACCAGATATAATTGGTTTGCGCGATGTAGTTTAGAACAAGTGGTTAATTCCAACACCGTATTAGGAAAATATATTTTGCTTGCAAATTCCCCTGATAAAAATGCCGTTACCGAAGCATTGACAACTAACAACGACAATAATGAAACAATAAATAATTTAGATGAAGATAATGAACTAAAAAAACCCGACTGGATTTCGTTTTGGAAAACTCCGAGCGGAATTAATGTGTGGGGGCTTAAACCACAGTTTTTAGGAAATACCGTGCCGCGTGCCTATAATTAATTCAAGTGATGTCTAAAATAAAACAAAAATAAAACAAAATTAAAACAAAAATAAAACAAAAATAAAACAAAATTAAAACAAAACAATATAAAAATATATAGAACTAATAAATGGCAACTACGCGAAAAAAAAATCAACCTGGTGAATTTTGTCAATTTATTCGCCAAAATGAACACATGTCGAATTATGTAATGTATGCAAATGGTCCCTACGGACAAGCGTACGACACTCGTTTGTCCGGCATCGGATTAAATCCCGGTCAAATGCCCGCAAATACTTTGTCTAGAAATTCTACGGATATAGAATCTTTTTTGTTTGGTGTTGGGGCTAATAATTTGATACATCCTAAAGGATGTCTTACTCCTGAATTAAATTGCCTTGCTTCGGCTAATTTATTTAAACTCTCAGACGTTCCAATACCTCTTCCATTGGTTGTTCCTAAAAACCAGCGACCTTTTCCGGTCCCATCTTAAAGGCTACGTCTTAATTTTAAATAAAAAAGACTTAATAATAATTCGGTTTCATTTTCGCAATATTTAACCAGTTGGAAAACGGGGGTTTCATACATTTGAACTAACAAAATGTCAAATTAAATAGTTTTATTTAAAAAACACGAAATACATTATTATTTTTCACTTTTTTCACCTTTTTTATTTTATTTGTTTTTTTGTTAGTTGAACTTTTTTTATCCACGACATTTTTAATTGTTGTTTTGGTTTTCATTTTTTTGTTGTTTGAAGGACGATAACGGAAAAACATTTCTTCATATTCTTTACTGCCTTTTTTATCGGATAATTTTTGGTATAAATCGGCTTTATGTTTGCGTATTTCTTCCAAGGTTTCTTGATGTCCGATACATGTCGTACTAAATCGCTTCAATAGTCCTTTTTGCGATAGTCTATTTTTTGACTGCACATCAAATAAATATTTTGACATACATTGAATTCGATTCACATCGTAATACTCTTTGTCTGTATATAAGAAAGCCAAATAAAAACTCAACATGGTATCAATTGTGGCAATTCGAATATTACGTCTATTTTCGTGCAAAATATTATAACTATGACACGCGGTTGGTTGGTAAATAAACGCGATAATATCCTCTCCCACCTTGATTTCATAATGACCCGACACAATTTCTCCGATATTAGACAAAGTTTGGACCGACACGTTTTTGCATCCTATTTTTATCAATCGTTCTTTTCCCTTTTCTGCAATTTGTTTTGCATCTTCGCTTAGTACATCAAAATCAGGAATTTTTAACAATCGCTCGCGTATATGATGGGGCATATATTGGGAATACTTGGAAATGGCATATCCACCAAAAAACACCACGTCATTATTAATAAAAATATCCAACACATTGTCGTAAATATCTTCAATAGACGGTTCCTTTTTTTTAATAGATTTTTGTTTTGTTGTTTCTTGGTTTTTAGTTAAAGAGTTTGATTTTAATTCGGTCGATTCTATCGGACGTTGAAATTCTATATGCGCACATTGTTGAGGGTTGAGCGGATAATGTTTATTGAGCAATACCAGACGTTTATATACTTTTTCCCATCGTGATGTATCTCCATCGGGGCGCGACAATTCCAAGTACATTCCCATTCGTAAAAAGTTGGCGGGAGCATAAACTAGTCCATCTATTTTTATCACGTCTTTGTTTAACGTATTGAATATATCCACGGGCATTTGTGTAATGTCTGCGACCGGAATAAAATTAACAAATACTTTATATGTACCTAAATGCACCCCCGACTTTGCGTCTACCTCAATATATCCCGCCTTGGCATATAAATCCGACAATTCTTTTGTGTCGGTCATGGCATTGGGAGAAAAAAAATCATAATCCGGAATATCCACGTTGTCGTAAAATTGGTCGTTTTTTGGCAAAATATTATTTTGTGCCGTGCCGCCATATATAACAAGTTCTTTTTTTCGAAGAAAATCCTCCACGATTTTCATTATTTTTTTTGTTTCAGGCAAATTCAATGTGCTATTGTCGTGTTGTTTTTTTTCTGCTTGAATAATTGCATTGTTTAATATTTCGAGTTCACATTCTGCAAACGTAAAACCAGACTTGCATAATATATTACTACTTTTTACACGACTAGTTTTATTTTTGTGTTTGCCTTTTATCCTTTTTGTATGCGGACGCAATTTCGCCTTCATTATATAAATGACAATATTTTAATTTAGGGGGCGATTTAAAAAGCAAAAAGAAGTTTGTAAAATGTTTAAAAAAGCAACGCAACTAACAAAATAATAATAATAATATAAAAACAACATTTAAATAAAATATAATGAACTATAATGTTCGAAATATGTACGAAATAATGGAAAAAGAGGTCGGTAAAAAATCTCCAACACAGTGGCTCAACGAATTGAACGAAATTGGTTTAATTTCTTCTGAAAAATGCAAACAAATTGTAAATAGGTGGAAATTATTTATACCATATGCACACCAAATTGTGGTTATGTGTGATGTTGCAAAAATAGATGCAAATTGGAAAAACAAACGAGACCTTTATATTTCTTCAAATATATACGAGTTATTAAATCTTGAAAAATATGTCAAATCACGAAAAAATTTAATAAATGATAAAGATGTGGATAGTCCACCAATTATAGGTTTTAACGACGACCAGATTTGTTTTGAGAATGGAAGACATCGTTTTTCTAATTTACGAGATTGTGGACAATTATGCATTCCTTTAATTATTGATAAAGATGATTTGCCGTCTATACAAAACTATTTATATATATAATAATTTATAATGTTTAATCTGGAGGTACCCAAAACAAACAAATAAACCGCTTCTCCAACGGATGAGCAAAGTTATTGCTATCCCAGCAGGGAAAGCGATTTTATAATCTCAATCAACCATCTTATTTGTTTTTAAATTAAAACGCACTTGCTTACAAGGTTAATAATAAATTATTTAATTATTAACTACTAAAAATATAAAGGGTCCAAAAAACAACAATGTACTTGACATTATGTCTAATTGGAGTAGGCAAGTCCACCCATACCACTCATTACGCGGAACACATTGTAATTTGTGGCATACACACGAACCTTGGCGGTCTTGGTGCCTTCCACAGTCGCGTTACTGAGTACCAACTGGAGTGTGGCGTTGTCAATACGCGAGAAGTTGCACGTACCTGAGGGTTGATGTTCCTCTGGGCGGAGAGCAAATGAATACACGTTAATGCCTTCATCCGGGGCACGAGTGTGTGCCTGGTAAGGCTGCACCCAAGAGAAGTAAGAGCCTTCACGCTCGGAGAAGCGGTCTTGTCCGTTGAGTTGAAGTTTGGCGGTAACCACGGGGTTAAGTCCCCAACAATGCATATCCAAAGAGGTTTCGGTAAGTACAAAGGTACCGGCATCTGAGACAGAGGACCCGTCGTTGTGAGACTGGTTTGCTAGAGCCTGGAGGGTGTTCATTGTCTGAATATCCAAGCCAGAACTTGCCAAGTCGGCGGGGAGGTGTCCCTGTCCGCCAAAGTTGGTTTCGTTCATCGCGTTGCCAGGACCAGACCAGTAACCGGACTGACCCTGTGCAATGGAGTAATCTAAAGCACCCGCGTCGTTGAACAGACCTTGCTGGTCGATGTATTCGTTTTTGCCCGCAACTGCCTGAGGACCACCAAAGGCGTGAATGGCGTTGGGAAGGGCATCAATGGCATCGGTGTAATTGAACGGCTGGGCGCCCAACACCTTGAACAACATGCTGTCGCACACCAAAGATGAACAGTAATCCACATTCTGATCGGGCTGTACGACCCAAATCAACTCTTTTACGGGGTGATTCAAGTTCAGTTTAATTTTGTTGGCGGAAGAACCGACCGACTCGTCTCCGGTAAACTGGAGTTGAGTAATGAGGTACTCGTGGGGCTGCTGGGCAAAACGTCTGCGTTCATCCGTGTCCAAAAACACGTAATCCACATACAGAGATGCCGCAACCAAAGACTGATTATAAGCAATCGCAGCCGGAACAGGGGTGCCGACTTTGAAATTTGTGGTGGTTCCGTTTGTTGTGGTAGAGCAACTGAGAGTGGTAACCGCCCACAGACACTCGTCGATGGGACGAATATCCAAATTAATTTTAACTTCGTGATATTGCAAAGCGATCAACGGCAGAGCCAAACCAGGATTGGTGCAAAACCAAAACTGGAGAGGAACATACAAAGTGGTTTCTGGAAGTGCATTACGAGGAGCGCACACCTGACGAGGAGCCAAAGAGTCGCAAGGACCATCGACTTCTGCAAAAGAAGGATCGGTAATGAAAGTGAGTTGGGTAGTGTTTCCAATCATCTTAAAATAACCACGTTCCTGTTCGGCAGTCATCGTCAGCTGATTCCAGATATGCATCCAGTCGCCATATTGACGGTCGATGCGCTGACCACCAACCTCCACTTCCACCTGGGCGATCAACTGCTCACCAGGAAAGTCCAACCAACGAGCATATACACCAGTTCCCATGCCAGCAGCAACGGAAGCGACCCCCATCAACTGATTGATTTCGGGAAGAGTCACCTGCAAATAAGTTCTATATGCCAGATCACCATTTCTGGAAATGGTGCACTGCACGCGACGACCAAAATCGGCTTGGCCGTTGAAGGTCTGCTCGATAGACTCAATCGCAAAATTGGTATATCTGCGGTAGGTTACCTTCCAGAAGGTAATCTGGGGATTAGAGGTCAAGTACACATCCTGGGCACCATAAGCCACGATCTGAAGTAAAGCACCGGCCATTGTAATATATTATCTTCCTCAAATATAATATTTTTTCGTAAAAAATATTAATTCAATTTCCTCCTACAATAAAAAAATAAAAAAAACAATCGAAAATATTTTAAACAAAATGTAGGGTATTGTACGAATTAAAAATAAATAACATTGGTTTTAACAAAAATAAACAAGCAGACTAAATAAATAAATAATTTATATTTTAATGACACAAGAAAAAATACTCATTGGGGTATCCGCGTTTATTATTATTTATTTTTTATTACAACACATTCGCAATCGTAATTATAATAGCAAAAACGTAATTGTTAAAAAAACAAACGTTGCGACAAAAACGGTTGTATATAAACCCGTAACATCACCCAATTACGTACAAGCCCATTATAATACAAGCAAAATTAAATATTTTTAAAATAATTCATTTTCTACCAATGTAATTATTTAGTTGAGAAACTTTTACATATCTGGAAAGCAGACCCTATTCATAATCTAAAAATATTATTGAAAAAGATTGAGGAAAGCATTATTGATATGGATACAAAAGACCAAAAAAGGATGAACCAATATTTTACAAGTTCAATTGGAGATGAGAAAGTAAATGTAAAAGTTCAAGTTGACGAAGAAAGTGAAGAAGCATTACCAACTGGAAAAGAAACAATAAAACAAGGTGGAGGTGATAATGCAGATGAAAAAAAAGAGGATGAAATAAATACAGATGTAAATATTTCCCTTACCAAAGATGTATTACCATTCATTATTCCGTTAATTTGTATTTTGACGGTGGATACCGAACA
>Ga0209390_10001802_pt1 | contig 39723 bp, 41 predicted proteins | sample BON01_FD_187212 | JGI IMG/M metagenome (GOLD analysis project Ga0209390, IMG submission 187212) | Freshwater microbial communities from Lake Bonney liftoff mats and glacier meltwater in Antarctica - BON-01 (SPAdes) (version 2) | ecosystem: Environmental > Aquatic > Freshwater > Ice > Glacier...
TGACCCGCATTCGCAACGCGCAAATGGCGGGACATCGTATCGTCGAGATTCCGGCTTCCAACCTGAAGAAGGCGATAACTGAGATCTTGTACGACCAGGGTTATGTCCTCAAATATACCTATGAGGATAAGAATGACACGAACAAACAAGGCTTGATCAAAATTGCCTTGAAATATGACCCAGCTACCAAGGTTCCGGTTATCCGCGAATTGGTGCGTGTCAGTCGTCCAGGTCTTCGTAAATTCTCAGGTTCCACTGATATTCCTCGGATTATCAATGGTTTAGGTATCATGATCGTATCTACTTCTAAAGGTGTGATGACGGATAAAAAAGCCCGTGAAATGAATGTAGGGGGCGAGTTGCTCTGCTATATTTGCTGATCGACCCAGTTAATAATGGCGCTTGGCCATTGGTTTTGAACAAAGAAAAAAACTCCTGAAGCACAAGCTGAGGGACAAAAAATAAACGGATATGTCACGCATTGGTAAATTGCCAATTCCGCTCCCGGCAAAAGTGGAAGTATCGGTAGCCTCTGATAACACTGTCACAGTGAAGGGCCCAAAAGGTACACTTTCTCAGAAAATTGACCCCGATATCACGGTCAAAGTGGAGGATGGTGCGCTGAATGTAGCACGCCCAACCGACCAAAAGCGCCATCGCTCTTTGCACGGCCTCTACCGCTCCCTTGTGAGCAATATGGTAGTAGGTGTCAGCGAAGGCTACATGCGCGAAATGGTGGTCATAGGCGTTGGTTATCGTGTAGAAAATCAAGGCAACCTGCTCACGTTGACCATTGGCTACTCTCACCCGATAATGTTCCACCTTCCAACGGAGGTTAAGCTGACCACAGCCATGGAAAAGGGTTCTCCTCCGCTTATTCGCTTGGAGTGTATCGACAAAGAATTGCTGGGTCAGGTTTGCGCAAAGATTCGCGCCTTCCGCAAGCCAGAACCTTACAAAGGAAAGGGCATCATGTTCAAAGGAGAGGTCATTCGCCGCAAAGCTGGTAAAACAGCAGGAGCCAAGAAGTAATCTTTTTGAAGGACGCTTGCATACCTTGTTGTTTTTCAACGAGGTACAAAACAATAAAAATCGAATACCATGCTTTTCCGGTCGGTTATCGGAATTGTTAAAATATAAATACAGTAATGAATCGCACAAAAGAGCAAAGCCGCAAACGCCTCCACATGCGTATCCGCAATAAAATCAGCGGAACAACGGAGCGCCCACGCTTGAGTGTTTATCGCTCCAACAAGGCAATCTACTGCCAGCTGATTGATGATCTGAAAGGTCAGACACTGGCTGCTGCTACTTCACAAGGAGTAACAGGTAACAAAACTGAACAAGCCACAGCAGTAGGTAAACTTATTGCTGAACGCGCTAAAGCTTCTGGCATCGAAACAGTCGTTTTTGATCGTGGCGGCTATCGTTACCACGGACGTGTTCGTTCGCTTGCCGAAGGAGCTCGTGAAGGTGGATTGAAATTCTAAAATACAATTGTTTATTTGACCGCAGCGCCCGATTGAGGCACTACGTTCCGGTAATCAAACCAAATAATTATCAATAAGCTACGCAAAATGGCAAGGCAAGATAGAAAAGAAGAAAATTCTCGCACTTCTGAAGATTCAGGACTGAAAGAAAAACTCGTGTCGCTCAACCGCGTCGCCAAGGTTACTAAAGGTGGCCGTACCTTCAGTTTCGCTGCCGTAGTGGTAGTAGGCGATGGTCAGGGTCGTATTGGCCAAGGTCTCGGCAAAGCACGTGAGGTTTCAGAAGCAATCTCCAAAGCGGTAAAAGATGCAGAGAAGAACACCATCAAAGTTCCAATCTTCAAAGGTACCATACCACATGAGGCACATGGAAAATCTGATGCTGGTCGCGTGCTCATCAAGCCTGCTGCTCAGGGAACCGGTGTAATTGCTGGAGGTGCCATGCGCGCAGTTCTTGAATCCGCTGGTGTGCACGATGTATTGGCAAAATCGCAAGGTTCTGCCAACCCGCACAACGTGGTAAAAGCAACAATCGCCGCATTGGCAAGCCTGCGCAGCCCGTCTGACGTAGCCCGCCAACGTGGTATCACTATGGATAAACTTTTCAACGGATAAGTCATGGCTAAGATAAAAATCAAATTGGTCAAAAGCCCTATTGACAAGTCGAAGCGCCAAAAACTTACGTTAGTGGCACTTGGCTTCCGCAAGGTGAATCAGATCGTAGAACATGAAGGTACGCCCCAAATTCATGGGATGCTTCGTGTCGTAGGGCATCTCGTTCAGGTAGAAAACGCCTGACCTTTAACTTGAAAATTTGTGCATTGGGCATTTATTTGCCCAGCAAACAAAGTCAAAATTTATAACGATGGATCTTTCCAATCTTAAACCGGCTGCCGGTGCTGTTAAAGCAGGCAAGCGTATTGGTCGCGGCCAAGGCTCCGGTCGTGGCGGTACTTCTACACGTGGCCATAAAGGTGACCGTGCACGTAGCGGCTCGAAAGAGAAGCGCCACTTTGAGGGTGGTCAAACGCCAATGCAACGTCGTTTGCCGAAGCGTGGTTTCAAGAATGTCAATCGCCTTGAATATACTGCACTCAATATTGGTGCATTAGAGGCTATTGTTCAGAAATTAGGCATGTCAGTTTTTGAGCCTGCTACATTTGTTGGTATTGGCATCGCAAGGGCCAGCGACAAAATCAAAGTGCTCGGCAAAGGCATACTGACTTCTAAAGTAAACATCAAGGTACACGCCATATCGGCGTCAGCCAAAGCTGCCATCGAAGCTGCTGGCGGCAGTGTTGAACTCGTATAAAATCTATCCGGTAATGAAACTTTTTACCGTTCTCAAAAATATCTGGAGCATCAAGGAACTGCGTGAGCGGATTCTGTACACGCTCGGCTTGTTGTTGGTATACCGTGTTGGTACTTTCGTAGTACTGCCAGGTGTTGTGCCAGCCGCACTTGACAAAGCGGCTGCAAGCCGTGGCGCCAATGACCTTCTAGGTCTAATCAATGTCTTTACTGGTGGTGCATTCGACAACGCAGCTATTTTTGCGCTTGGAGTAATGCCTTATATCACTGCTTCGATCATTGTACAACTTCTGGGCTTTGCGGTGCCATATTTCCAGCGCTTGCAATCAAAAGAAGGAGAAAGTGGCCGGAAACGCTTGAATCAAATTACGCGATTGCTTACAGTTGCAATTACCTTGGTTCAAGGCGGTGGTTACCTTCAATTGATTCGCAGCATTCCAGGTGGTGTTTCTCCAAGTATACCGGATGGTTTGTTCTGGTTTGCCAACATCATCATCCTTACCGCCGGAACCATATTTTGTATGTGGCTTGGTGAAAGGATTACAGATAAAGGCGTTGGCAATGGTGTATCGCTGATCATTATGGCGGGTATCATTGCACGATTGCCACAGTCGTTTGTGTTTGAATTCCAAAAACTATTCGGTAACAACCAGTTGTTGTTGTTCTTCATAGAACTTGCCATACTTTTTGTCATCGTCATGGCTACCATCATGGTCATTCAAGGCGTTCGCCGCATACCGATACAGTTTGCCAAACGAATGGTTGGCCGTACAGGAGGTGCCGTGCCAGCAGCGAGTGCGCGTGACTTCCTTCCTTTGAAGGTGAATTCAGCGGGTGTAATGCCGATCATCTTCGCGCAAGCTCTGATGTTCCTGCCTGCTACTGCCATGCAATATTTGACAGGCGCCGAAGGGCAGGTAGGTGGTAGAATTCACGTGTTTAACGACATCTATTCGATTGAATACAACCTTGTGTTCTTCCTGTTGATCGTCATTTTCACCTACGTGTACACCGCATTGATGGTGAGCCCAACCAACTACTCCGATTATCTGAAGCGCAACAATGCCTTCATTCCTGGTGTTAAACCAGGTGAAGCAACTTCGGATTACATCGATAACATCATGACGCGCATCACCTTGCCAGGTTCAATCTTCCTAGGCTTTATTGGTATCCTGCCGTCCATTGCTGCTACATTCGGTGTCAACCAAGGTTTTGCACTTTTCTTTGGTGGCACTACCCTGTTGATTATGGTTGGTGTGGCACTAGATACGCTTCAAGTTATTGAAAGTTATTTGTTGACCCAAAAATACGACGGTTTGATTAAGTCAGGTCGTCTGCAAGGACGCGGCACTTCCGGCGGTGTTCAAATTGGGCAACCTTAAATATTAAACTTTTGATTGGCTGGCAGTTGGTTGCCGATCATCAAATAAGCATTGAAACATGGGCCTTTTTTCAAGCGATAAGGAAGGCAAGCGGATCTTTAACAAGACTGCTGCCGAAATTGAACTGATGCGCAACGCGAATCTGTTGGTTTCAAGAACGCTGGCACATGTGGGTGGGATGTTGAAAGCGGGGGTTACAGGGGCGGAAATTGACAAAGCGGCAGAAACGTTTATTCGTGACCACGGCGGTAAGCCTGCCTTCAAGGGCTATCACGGATTTCCAGCTTCGCTTTGTGTTTCATACAACGATATTGTGGTGCATGGGATTCCAGGAAAACGTGAATTTCTTGACACTGATATTGTCTCTGTTGATTGTGGGGTGGAACTGGAAGGCTTTTTTGGCGACGCAGCGTACACTTTTGCTTTTGCAAATATTAAGGATGAGGTTGTCGACTTGCTGCGAACTACTTACCGCTCTTTGTACCTCGGCATTGAAAAAGCCGTACATGGAAACCGGATTGGCGACATTTCTTTTGCGATACAAGAATATTGTGAAAGACAGCATAAATACGGTGTCGTTCGGGATTTAGTGGGTCATGGAATAGGGCGTGCATTGCATGAAGAACCCGAAGTGCCGAATTACGGACGACGTGGGAAAGGATATTTAATGACGGAAGGTCTGGTTATTGCCATCGAACCAATGGTAAATATGGGTGTCAAGGAAGTCTATCAACATACCGACGGATGGACGATTCACACCAAGGACCGGAAGCCAAGCGCTCACTACGAGCATTCAGTTGTGGTTAAAAAAGGCAAGGCAGATATTCTGTCAGACCACACGTTCTTGTTAGCGGCAATAAAAAATAATGCTGAATTACAAGAAATTCTGCCTAAATAGTTAGACCTTTGCAGCCCTAAATTCAAAAAGGGCTTTTATATGGCGAAAGAGGACTTGATTAAACAAGATGGCGTTGTTTCTGACGCGCTTTCCAATGCGAACTTCAAAGTACAATTGGAGAACGGGCACTTTATTTTGGCGACAATCTCTGGAAAAATGCGGATGCACTATATCCGAATTCTTCCGGGCGACAAGGTCTCCGTTGAAATGTCTCCGTACGATTTGGCACGTGGCAGAATCATCTACCGCTACAAATAAATTTGAAAAATTGAAAAACACTCGATGATATGAAAGTTAAACCGTCTATCAAAAAGCGTTCTGTAGATTGCAAAATAGTTCGCCGCAAAGGCAAACTGTATGTAATCAACAAGAAGAACCCAAGATTTAAACAACGCCAAGGCTAAATGGCGGTTGCTTGTTGCTTTGTATTTGGCACAATGCCATGCAGGTCAATGAACATTCAAATCAACGAATACTCAAATCAACGTTAATATGGCACGTATTGCTGGAGTGGATTTACCCCGTAACAAAAGAGGGGTTATTAGTTTGACTTACATCTTCGGAGTAGGTCCTTCCACGGCTAAGGCTATTTTGGAAAAAGCCGTCATCGATGAAAGCACTAAAGTAGACGACTGGACTGATGAGAACATCAAGGACATCTCTCGTATCATCTCAGATGACTACAAGACAGAGGGTCAGCTTCGCTCGGAAGTTCAGTTGAATATCAAGCGTCTGATGGACATTGGTTGCTACCGGGGGCTTCGTCACCGTAAGGGTCTTCCTTTGCGTGGTCAGCGTACCCGTACCAATGCACGTACCCGTAAGGGCAAGCGCAAGACAGTTGCAAACAAGAAAAAAGTAACTAAGTAATTTAATAATTCGATAATTTGATAATGTGATAATTCACGTTACACCCATTATCAAATTATCGAATTATCAAATTATCAAATTAAAAAATAATGGCAAAAGGAGCAGCAAAAAAGGTTGTCAAGCGGAAGGTGAAGATCACCCCTGATGGAATCGTCTTTATTCGGGCTAGTTTCAACAACCTTATCATTTCAATCACAAACAAGCAAGGTGAGGTGATTTCATGGGCATCAGCTGGTAAGGCTGGTTTCCGTGGTTCCAAGAAAAACACACCTTATGCAGCCCAGGTAGCTGCCAGTGATGCCGCTAAAACTGCTTTCGATGCAGGTATGCGTTCGGCTGAAGTGTTTGTGAAAGGCCCTGGCTCTGGTCGCGAAGCTGCCATTCGTGCAGTTGACCAGTCTGGGATCAAAGTAACGGTCATCAATGACGTTACGCCACTGCCACACAACGGTTGCCGTCCACCAAAGCGCCGGAGAGTTTAAAATGTGATAATGTGATAATTATCTAATGTGATAATTATTCACGTTAGCCAATCATTAGCACATTAGCACATTATCAAATTATCAAATTATCAACACATTCCTTAAGAATGGCTCGTTATACAGGACCTACTACCAAAAAAGCCCGTTCATTCGGTGAACCGATTTTCGGTTACGATAAATCATTTGAACGTCGCAAGTACCCACCAGGGCAGCATGGCCAAACGCGTAAGCGTAAGCAACCATCCAACTACTCTTTGCAGCTCACTGAAAAGCAGAAGGCAAAGTATACCTACGGTGTGTTGGAGCGCCAGTTCCGCAAAACATTTGGCAACGCAACCCGTCGCCATGGCGTAACAGGTGCGATCTTGCTGCAATTGTTGGAAGCTCGTTTGGACAACACTGTTTTCCGTTTGGGCATTTCTCCAACGCGCCGCGGTGCCCGCCAATTGGTTGGTCACCGGCACATTACGGTGAATGGTAAGGTGGTGAACATACCCTCTTACTCCCTGAAGCCAGGTGATATTGTTGGTGTTCGTGGTAAGTCTAAGGCTTTGGAAATCGTTACCACACATGTTGGTGCAAAAGCCAACAATATTCGCAACTTCGGTTGGTTAGAGTGGAACCCTGACAAGATGCAGGGTATCTTCCTGGCCTACCCGCAACGCGATCAAATACCAGAAAAGATCAACGAGCAGCTCATCGTCGAGTTGTATTCTAAATAAAATCCAGTGTAAGCGAGACGGTTGGCGTTCAAACAGAGCGCCAACCATTTTCGCGTTTACAGCGTTCAATAGTGCTGTTTACAATCCCTAGTACCCGCCCAAGCAAAAATCAAATTAGTTTTTTCCCACCAATCACTCTCGGAGCGTTCCACATATGAGCATTCTCAATTTTCAAAAGCCTGACAAAATTCTCCTGCAAAAAGCAACAGAATTTGAAGGCACGTTCGAGTTCAAACCGCTAGAGCCAGGTTTTGGCCAAACGGTTGGCAACTCGCTTCGCCGCGTACTTCTCTCCTCACTTGAAGGTTATGCCATCAGCGCAGTGCGCATCGGCGGTGTCGACCACGAGTTTGCGACGATTCGTGGCGTGGTAGAAGACGTGGTGGATATCGTACTCAACCTCAAGCAAGTTCGCATCAAGCCAGTAGTGGTGGATGAAAAGAACACGCAAGAGAAAATCTATTTGACCATCAGCGGTAAGGACGAGTTCCGCGCCGGCGATATCGAGGAGTATACCAACGTGTTCAAAATCATGAACCCGGACCTTCTCCTGTGCCGCATGGAGCCTACTGTAACCCTGGAGTTGGAATTTACCATCACCAAAGGCCGAGGCTACCAGCCTGCCGACGACGGTGCACCAAAAGATGCTGCCATTGGCGTAATTCCAATTGACGCGATCTACACCCCGATCAAAAACGTATCGTACAAAGTGGACAACACCCGTGTTGGCCAACGTACCGACTACGAGCGCCTGATCATCGAGATCAAAACGGACGGCACCATCCATCCGGAAGATGCGATCCGCGAAGCCAGCCGTATCATGATCCAACACCTGATGCTCATCACGGATGAGAACATCACGTTCGATACACCAACCAGCCGCGAAGAAAGCGTTGTGGATGAGCATATCCTCCACATGCGCAAGCTGCTCAAGACTTCCCTGGAAGACCTTGACCTCAGCGTTCGCGCTTACAACTGCCTCAAGGCAGCCAAAATCAATACCCTGGCTGAACTCGTGCGCTACGATACCCACGAACTCCTCAAATTCCGCAACTTCGGTAAGAAGTCGCTCGTGGAGATCGAAGAACTGCTGCAAGACAAGAACTTGACTTTCGGCATGGATCTGGCGAAGTACAAGCTGGATGAAGAATAAAATTTAGTTATGAGTTATGAGTTATGGGTTATTTGCGCTTTGGGCGTATTGAACTCATAACTTATAACGCATGATTTTTCACTAACAAGCGTGGTAACTGTCGAGCAGATGGCGCTGAAGGTGAACTGAGTGATTGTGGTTATTATTCCGCACTCCGAAGTCCGCACTCCGCATTCCATCTCGCCCCGGTGCTACCACCTGCAAAACAGGTAACCGTACAATGAGACACGGAGACAAAGTAAACAACCTAGGACGCACAGCGTCACACCGTCGCGCACTTTTGGCAAACCTTGCCATCAATTTAATTGAGCACAAGCGCATCACTACCACACTGGCCAAAGCCAAAGCCCTTCGGGTGTATGTTGAGCCACTGGTAACCAAAGCAAAAGACAATACGACCCACCAGCGTCGTCAGGTTTTTTCCTACTTACAGAACAAAGAAGCCGTCAAAGAACTTTTTAGCACAGTCATTGAAAAAGTTGGCGAGCGTCCAGGTGGTTACACCCGTGTGATCAAGTTGGGCTTCCGTCGTGGTGACGGTGCAGAAACGGCTATGATCGAATTTGTAGATTTCAACGAGACCTACAACCCGAATGAAGGCAAGGTGAAGCAAGCCAAGAAAACACGTCGTGGCGGCGCTAAGAAGCCAGTTGAGACGGCTGCTGTTGTAGCTGAAGAGACTGTTGTTGATGCCCCAGTGGAGGAAGTAGTAGAAATGGTAGAAGCTGCTCCAGTGGCTGAAGTTGTTGCTCCAGTGGAGGAAGTAGCTGAGCCTGTTTTTGAGGAGGTTGTGGAAGCTGCTGCTACTGAGGAAGTTGCTGCTGCTGAAGAAACGGTTGCCGAGGCTGCTGAGGAAGTTGCTGCTGAAGAAACGGTTGCCGAGGCTGCTGAGGAAGTTGCTGCTGAAGAAACGGTTGCCGAGGCTGCTGAAGAAGCTGCCGAAGATACCGCTGCTCCAGCTGAGGAAGAAGAGAAGAAAGACGGAGAGGCGTAAGTTTTTTCGAGTAAGATATTTTTAATGGAGGCGATGCTGCGGGTGCGGCATCGCCTTTTTTGGTTTTTGACTACCTTATTAAATCTACTTATTGGCTCATGAATCGGGCGTTGTGACTTTGTCGATCAATTGCCGGAGATAGGTCACCTCGGATTTTAGGTATTTGTTTTCGACTTCCAGTTCTTACGATTTGTGTTTCTTCTTTTTATGATTGTTTTTTTTACGCTTATTATCTTTAGTATCAAAACGGGTTATGCTATTACCGGGAACGTTTGCATAAGCCAATGCCTTGGAAACTATAGATTTATTATTTTTTTGCGCGTTATCCTTCAGATCATCCGATTTAATGAGGTCTTTATTCTCCGTCTCATCGTTGATGTAGCATTTAAATTTATTGCCTTGTCGCCTGGAAATATTTCGATAGCGGGTCGCAGAAGGGGTGTCATTTTTAAAATTAGTAGACCAAGTATGACAGCATAAATAGCTCCCGCAAGGGCCAACACCGCCTATGCGATTAGCTTCTTCACGTATCCCAATCTGACGCATCTCAACACGTATATGAAAGGTTTCGGACAGGTGTTTAATTAACTCCCGGAAATCCACACGTTCTTCGGACGTGTAATAAAATGTGGCTTTAGATTTATCGCCCTGGTAATCTACATCGGTTAATTTCATAGATAAGCCAAGCTCTTTAGCTAAACCCCGCGCTTTACACAAAGTATCTAATTCCATCTCTTTTGCCAGGTTCCATTTAGTTACATCAGCAGGAGTGGCTCTGCGATAGATTTTTTTAACTACTTCCTTCGTACGCACATTCTTTTTCTTGAGCTGCATACGTACCAGTTCACCGGTTAAGGAAACATGCCCAACGTCATAACCACCCATAGTGCCCTCAACAACAGCCAATTCTCCATTTTTGAAATATATGTTTTGAGGATTAAGATAGAATTCCTTACGGGATCCTTTAAATTTAATCTCTATAATATTGCAAACTTCATAATCAGGTGGCATAACAATATCCGCCAGCCAGTCATATACGTCTGATTGACTGCAACCATACGTAAGGCACGGGCCATTAGTTTTGAAACTCCCGAGAACAGAAGAACCTTCTGTTGAATGATTATCATAATCCATATTAAACTGTATTTTAAGCTTTCGCAGTATTAACAATACTCCTCAAAAGCGGCCTTTAGGTTATCGGCAATCAGCTCTTTGGATCTTCCTTCAATATGGTGGCGTTCTACAAAATGAACCAATTTTCCATCTTTGAACAAGCCTATACAAGGCGATGACGGAGGATAGGGCAGAAAATGTTTGCGTGCCTGTTCAACGGCTTCAGTGTCAAAGCCGGCAAACACAGTTGCAATACGGTCAGGACCCCTGGTTGCTAACAATGAAAGTTTTACTCCCGGACGTGCGGCACCTGCAGCACATCCGCAAACTGAATTAACGACTACTAACACAGTGCCTTTTGAGTTAACGGCAGCATCTACTTCCGCAGCGTTGCGGAGGTCTTCAAAACCAACAGAGGTAAGCTCTTCCTTCATTGGCATTACTAATTGTTCTGGATACATGGTGTAAGATTTAAGAATTAAAAAAAATTCAAGGTTTTAAAGAGAACCCTAATAAACTCTGTAAAGTTTTTAATTTGTACTCGTCTTCATAAATCATTCGATTCAGCAAATAACTCAGCCAATCATAAGTTAAAAAATATGTTTTTCTGCATGATATGATGAACGGATCATAGGGCCGCTTTCCACATAACGAAAACCTTTTTCAATGCCTATCAACTTATATTATAATGCGTTGCAGGTTTTACCATTTAACATCCGCCACTTTAGCTATTGGCACTTTTGCATTTTGTATGGATACTTGTTGCGCCACCTTACTTGCCATTTCCATATATGCAATCGCTTGTGGTGTATTGTCTTGCAGTACAGCCGGGCGGCCTGCATCACCGGCTTCACAAATACTTTGCACCAATGGAATTTCACCTAATAAAGGAACTCCTAATTCTTCTGCAAGTTGTTTTGCCCCATCTTTACCAAATATGTAATATTTTTTATCCGGTTGGTCTGGCGGACTGAAATAAGACATGTTTTCTACAATGCCTAAAACAGGGACATTTATTGCTGGTAACTGAAACATTCCAACACCCTTTTTTGCATCAGCCAAAGCCACCAATTGAGGAGTACTTACAATCACAACCCCATTCAAAGGAACGGCACCAACCAATGTTAAATGAATGTCACCGGTTCCGGGAGGTAAATCAATAATCATATAATCCAATTCTCCCCAATCTGCATCCTGAAACAATTGGACAACCGCTTTCGATGCCATTGGTCCACGCCATACAAGTGCTTGAGAGGTATCTACAAAAAAACCAATCGACAATAATTTTACGCCATAACTCTCCACAGGAATAATTTTGATTTTGCCATCAATCTCTCTCGTCATTGGCTTTTCATTCATTACATCAAACATAATTGTTTGCGAGGGGCCATAAATATCGGCATCAACCAAACCAACCGATGCGCCTAACTTCACCAAAGCCAAAGCCAGGTTTGAAGCCACTGTTGATTTTCCAACACCACCTTTGCCTGATGCTACTCCAATAATATTTTTTACGTTTGGCAACATAGGCCCACTGCCTTTCCGCGATGATACATCGGATGTCATTTTCACATTTACATTCGCCCCTTCACCTATATATTGCAAAATTGCATTTACACAATTCTTGTGAATCAGCTCTTTCATTGGGCAAGCAGGCGTTGTAAGTACTACGGTAAAACGTATGTTTTTACCATCTACTTCTAAATCCTTTATCATGCCAAGCGTTACCAAATCCTTTTTTAAATCAGGATCTTCTACATTTTTTAACGCTTCTAAAACTTGCTCTTTTGTAATATTCATTTTTGTCCTCCTTTTTTCTTCTAAAAACTGATCACTAAATTTAATTGGCTATCAAATTTTGCATCTTAATTTGCGGGGTTGAAATTTTAACTTTATTAAGATTTCTATTTACTTCCCTTACCATAATCATTCTGTCATCACCAGCAGAAACCAAATAATTATTATAAGTACTCCAAAGTAATTTGTTTACAGAATGTGTATGTGCATCAAAATTTTCTTTAGTGATGCGTTTTAACAAGTGATATGTTTTTGCATCCCAAATTTTTATAGTTTTATCACGACTGGCGGTGGCAAATAATGTAGCATCAGAATTAAATACTATATCGTAAATAGCCCAATTATGTGCAGGAATTGACTCTACTAATTCATAATTCGCTACTTGCCAAATATTCAAATGAGCATCTCTTCCACCTGTTAAAAGGAATTTACCATCAGGGCTGTATCGCACAACATTTGCTGCAAGTTGATGTGCAATAAAATCTTTTTTATGATCCAATGTGTGCAGGTCAAATACAAGGATGTTGCAATCACCCAATGCAACAGCTATTTCGGAAGTGGTGTAATTAAAATCAATGCTGCGTACTTTTTCCTTTGATAGTTTTTTTATTTTAATCAATGATAAAGTATCGAGTGAGCAAACTGCAAAATTACCATCGCCACCGGCTGTATAAAAGCAATTGGTTTTTAATGAATATTTTATATCAAAAATTGGTGCCGTATGATGTTGCAGAATTTTGATTTCTTCTTTTTTCTCTAAATCAATTATGTGAATACTTCCTGTTGTTGTTCCCGCAAGCAATAATTTTTTTTCAGGAATATGACAAATTGCATAAATAGGCGCAGGGAAAGATGCCGCAAATTTTTCAGCTTGCAGGGTTTCTAAATTCCATAGTGCGATAAGCTTATCACTGCCACCTGTATAAATAGAATGTTCAGAAATGCCTATATCCATCGCATATACACAGCCGCTGTGCCCGGTCAGTGTTGCGATGTGTTTTACATCAATGTTTATTTTATTTATTGTCTCCATTTTATTTGATCGTCCTGTTTGTCTTTAATAACAGCATGCCGAAAAATTACTTTTGCTTCACAAAATTAATAACGCCACCTTTTAAGATAATTTCAACTTGCCTCTCACTGATATTGTAAGTAAGTGGAATTTCAATATTTTTTCCAACTACAGCAGCTGTTACCGGATATCTGTTTTTGATGGCTGTCCTTAAGCCTTCTATCCGTAAAATATCGCCTTGTTCTATTTTATCCCAGTCAGCTGCATTTTTGAATTCGAAAGGAATTATACCAAAATTGATCAGGTTCTGCCAGCCGATACGAGCATAAGATTTGGCAATAACAAACCTTTGTCCAAGATACCGGGGAGCCAACGCAGCGTGTTCTCTGCTTGAACCTTGGGCGTAATTTCCGCCTGCTATAACACAAAAGCCCCTGTAGTTTTGAATAGCTCGAACATAGAAACTTTGGTCAATGGCATAATAAGCATATTTACTTATCTCAGGGATATTTGAACGTAAAGGCAGTACATCGGCGCCCGCTTTCAGTATTCCATCTGTGGAAATATCGTCTCCCATTTTCAATAGGATGGGAATTTCCAGTTCATTCGGAAGCTCTTCAAAATCGGGAAGTGTTTTAATGTTCGGGCCCTTAACCAATTCAGCAGATACTCCATTTGGAGCAATCAGCATCTGCTTACTTATCTTGATTTGGACAGGCTCTGTCCATTTTGGATAAGCAATATTCATTAAAGTTTCAAGTTCTCTGGGGTCAGTAATTTTCCCCGTAAGTGCGGCCGCCATAGCAGTTTCCGGGCTACACAGGTACACCTGGTCATCGAGTGTGCCTGAACGTCCCGGAAAATTACGCGGCATCGTTCGGAGACTGATCGTATTGGTAGCAGGAGCTTGTCCCATACCGATGCATCCCATACAACCGGATTGATGAAGGCGTGCACCGGCAGCTATCAAAGGCCCAAGAGCACCCATTTCTGTCAAATTTTCTAACACTTGGCGGGAAGAAGGATTGACATCAAAAGAAACATCGGGAGAAACAGCTTTCCCTTTTACAATTTGGGATGCGATCCAAAAATCACGCAGTCCTGGATTTGCAGAAGAGCCAATAACAACTTGCTGTATTTTTAAGCCAATAACTTCTCTTACCGGAACAACATTGCCGGGACTGCCGGGAAGTGCGATTAAAGGTTCTAAGGCAGCCAAGTCGATTTCTATATTATGATCGTATGTTGCACCTTCATCAGCTTCCAATTTTATCCATTGGTCTTCCCTTCCTTCTTGTCTGAGAAATTCACGGGTGATTTCATCGGAAGGGAATACCGAAGTTGTAGCGCCTGTCTCTGTTCCCATATTGGCGATAACATGACGGTCCCAGGCACTCAAACATTTCAGACCGGGCCCATAATATTCTAGGATGTATCCGCGTCCTCCGGTCACATCAAACCTGCGAAGTATTTCTAAAATCACGTCTTTAGCACTTACCCAGTCGGGCAACTTTCCAATGAGTTTGATACCCATCACTTTTGGCATTTTAACAAAATACGGTTCACCTGCTGAAGCGAGCGCTACATCCAATCCGCCCGTACCGATTGCAAGCATTCCAATACCGCCTCCGGCAGGAGTATGGCTGTCTGAACCCAGCAGCGTTTTGCCCGGCTTGCCAAACCGCTCCATGTGTACTACATGGCTAATTCCGTTTCCTGACCTGCTGAACCAGAATCCAAAACGTGCCGCTGCCGACTGTAGAAATAGATGGTCATCCATATTCTTATAATCCGTTTGAAGCAGGTTGTGGTCTACATATTGTACTGCGACCTCCGGTTTGATCTTATTTAAATTAAATGCTTCCAATTCCAGCATTACCAATGTACCGGTGGCATCTTGCAACAATACCTGATCAATTTTCAACCCGATTTCGGTTCCGGGATTCATCTCACCGGAAATAAGATGAGAACTGATTAATTTTTGACTAACGCTTTGTGGTTTCATTTTGTCAGTTTTTATTCAAGTTGTTTAATGTATTTATTTGGGCTGTTTGTATAGAGGAACCATAGAACAAGCTTCGCCATACATGATACTTTTTGCAACCGGGCGTAAAAGTCTGGTAATTTCAACATAAGCAGCTTTAGGCACGGGCAAATGTCCACACCCTTTTATAACGACACGGGCATCTTTATAATCATTGATATTTAGTTTGTTGAGTACCTCGGTATACAAAACTGTTTCGAGCGTTTCTAAATCACCGAACACAACTTTTTTTGTGTATGGCTCTACCTGTATCGCCAATAGCATATATGCCCATGTTGGAACAACAGCATCTGCTGAACAAATAAGTGCGAGGTATTTATCTGTGTATTTACGCCAGTCTTCATTCTTAACAAATTCTCTAAAGTCTTTTTCTTTCAATATTAAACCTTGAAAAAGTAAGTCTTTTATATCGAACAATACACGTTCGCCATGAGGATAAAAATCTTCAAGGTTGATGGTGATGATGCCACTTAAGGCTACTTTATTTATTATTTCCTTTTCCATTTTACATAAATCCTAATTCGAGTTGTGCCACTTCGCTCATCATTTCTTTCTCCCATGGAGGTTCAAAAGTCATTGTTATTTTTGCTGATTTAATTCCTTCTATTTCACGCAATTTTTGTTCTGTTTCAGGTGGCAATGTTTCCGCTACCGGGCATGACGGTGAGGTTAAAGTCATTTGCATCTCGAGGTTGTTTTCTTTATCAATAATGAGTTCGTAAATCAAGCCCAACTCCCATATATCAACGGGTATTTCCGGGTCGTAACAGGTTTTAAGCACATCGATAGCCTTTTGTGTAAGCGCTGTATTTTGTGTAATTATTATTGCTGCCATTTTTTTAGTTTAAATTTTTCAACTGTTTGTATGCAAGTGCATCTAATTTCATTTGTTTTATCATACTTACTAAACCATTGCTACGCGTAGGCGACAGGTGTTCTATCAATCCTACTTTGTTAATAAATTTTAATTGTGCATTTATAATTTCATCTGCTGTGTGTCCAGATATAACTCTTATCATTAATGCTACAATTCCTTTCGTAATAATTGCATCGCTGTCGGCTGTAAAAACAACTTTTTCGTCTTTTAATTCTGAGTGCAACCACACTTTGCTCTGACAGCCAATTATCAATCTGTCATCGGTTTTGTATTGCTTATCAATCAATGGCAAATGTTTCCCCAAATCAATCAGGTGCTCGTACTTGCCTTCCCAGTCGTCACCGAATAGCTCAAACTCTTCTACTATTTCGTTTTCAATTTCTTCTATGCTCATTTCAACATTTTAATTGCTTTTTGAATTCCATTCACCAGCACATCAATTTCTTCTTTAGTATTGTAAAATACCATTGAAGCACGTATGGTGCCTGGTATGCCAAAATGTTCCATCAGCGGTTGTGTGCAATGGTGTCCTGTGCGTACAGCAATACCTTGCTTGTCTAATATAGTTCCGACATCCAATGGATGAATTTCTTCAATTACAAAAGAAATAACACTTGCTTTTTCTTTTGCGGTGCCTATAATTCTCAATCCTTCAACAGCCGAAAGTTTTTTGGTGGCATATTCCAACAGTTCGCATTCATAAGCGCCAATGTTTTCTAAGCCAATTTCATTTACATAATCAATTGCTGCTGCTAATCCAATACCGCCTTCAATATTCGGAGTTCCTGCTTCAAATTTTAAAGGCAGATCAGCATATTCTGTTTTTTCAAACGTAACCGTTTTTATGGTACCGCCTCCCACTTTATATGGAGGCATTTCGTTCAACCATTTTTCTTTACCATAAAGTATTCCAACACCAGATGGCCCAAATATTTTATGACTGCCAAAGCAATAAAAATCTGCATCTAAGTCTTGTAAATCTACTTTTATATGTGGTAAAGCCTGAGCGCCATCAATTAATACCGGAATGTTTTTTTCGTGTGCAAGCGCAATGATTTCTTTTACCGGATTAATGGTTCCAAGTGTATTTGAAATATGTGTAACAGCTACTATTTTTGTTTTACCGCACAGTAGTTTTTTGTATTCATCAATAAGTAATTCACCCTTTTCATTTATCGGAATTATTTTTAATACAGCGCCTTTTTCCTCACAAAGTATCTGCCAGGGAAGTATATTGCTATGATGCTCCATTTCGCTAATTATGATTTCATCACCTGCTTTTATATATTTTTTTCCAAACGAATTTGCTACCAAGTTGATACTTTCGGTTGTGCCACTGGTAAAAATAATTTCTTTCGAAAAGGCTGCATTCAAATGTTTTTGAACAGTAGTACGGGCATTCTCATAAGCAACTGTTATCTCTATGCTTAATTGATGTACCCCACGGTGTATATTAGCATTTTGTGTTTGATAATAATTGCTAATGGCATCAATTACCTGTTTAGGCTTTTGTGCGGTTGCACCATTATCCAAATACACCAAAGGTTTGCCATTTACCTTTTTGGAAAGGATCGGAAAGTCCTGGCGGATTTTTTGAATATTGAGTGTGGTATTTTTTGTGATTGTTTCTATTGCCATTATTCAAATGTTTTAAAAATCTTCCCTTCAATGTATTCGTGCAAAGGCTCAATTTTTATGGTGTTTACAACTTCCGAAGCAAATGCGTGCATCAATAGTTTTTTAGCACTTTCCAAGCTTAATCCACGGGCACGGAGGTAAAATATTTTGTCTTCGTCCAACTTACCTGTTGATGTCCCGTGCGAACATTTTACATCATCGGCATAAATTTCTAATTGCGGTTTTGTATTGATTGTTCCGACATCACTCAGTAAAATATTTTTGTTTGATTGAAACGCATTTGTTTTTTGCGCATCTTTTCTTACAAATATTTTTCCATTAAAGGTAGCTGTTGACTTCCCATCAATAACACCTTTGTAAAGCTCGTTGCTATTGCAATTTGGCTTGCGGTGATCTACCACAGTGTGGTTGTCAACAACTTGATTTCCGGAAGTTAAATACAATCCGTTTAAATGTGATTCGATATGTTCATCATCCAACACTAAAGTCAAATTATTTCGAACTAACGAACCACTCAACGTAAATGTGTGGATAGAAAATACGCTTTGTTTCTTTTGAATTACTTGTGTGGTATTCACTAAGTAACCCAACTCCTTTTCATCTTGAATTTTATAATGATCAACAACAGCACGTTCATTGATTACAATTTCTGTTAATGCGTTATTGAATATTTTTGCGGTAGAATCAAGTGTTTCAAACGATTCAATAATTTTTGCTTGCGCATTTTCATCAACAATAATTAAATTGCGTGGATGAATAATTGTATTTTGGAAGGCTGTTGCAACATGAATGATGTGTATAGGTTTTTCAATTATCGTATTTTTTGCAATATGAATAAATACACCATCTTTAGTCATTGCAGTATTTAATGCAATAAATGGGTCAGCATTTACATCAGCATATTGCGCATAATGTTTTTCAAAAACAGGTGAATCGCTTTTTGCTGCATCCACTAAACTACATATTGTCAACCCTTTTGGGAGGTTCTGTAAGTTTGATAATCCTTCAACAAAAACACCGTTCTCAACAATTACAATATATGCATCTTTTAAAAATTTCAGGTGTTCAATTTGCTCATCGCTACAGTTTTTATTTGCCGAAAAATCAAATTCCCCTTTCAGCATCACATCCACACGGGTATATTTATATTCTTCGTGCTTATAGTTTGGAATACCTTGTTTGTAAAAGCTTTCCATAGCTTTATCACGAAGTTGTGTATTGCCAAATAAAAATAATTTTGATGTCTCAAATTCAAAAATCAATTTATCTTTTATCGTACTTGTTTTAATAACTGTTTCCATTTTATTCTTTCGTTAATGCGAGGGAGTTTTTACACCCACTTCGGCTGGTTCATGATAACTTCTCAATCTCATTCCCCACAAACATGAGATTGCTTCAATCACTGCGTTTCGTTCGCAATGGCGTTGTAATAAATTAAGCTTCTACTTCTTCTTTAATGAAGTCATATCCTTTTTCTTCCAACTCTAAAGCCAATTCTTTTGATCCTGACTTTACAATTTGCCCGTTGTATAATACGTGAACAAAATCAGGTATAATATATTCCAACAACCGTTGATAGTGCGTGATAATAATGGTTGCGTTATCTTTCGATTTTAATTTATTTACTCCGTTGGCTACAATGCGCAAGGCATCAATATCAAGCCCACTATCGGTTTCATCAAGTATGGCAAGTTTCGGTTCCAACATTGCCATCTGAAATATTTCATTACGTTTTTTTTCACCCCCGCTAAAACCTTCATTCACCGAGCGACTGGCAAGTTTACCATCCAGCTCAACTAACTTTTGTTTTTCTTTCAGCATCATTAAAAAATCTTTTGCTGCCATTGGTTCCAAACCTTTGTAAGCACGAATTTCGTTGATAGCGGTTTTCAAAAAATTAACATTGCTTACTCCCGGAATTTCAACCGGATACTGAAACGCGAGAAACACACCTTCTCTGGCCCTGTTTTCAGGTGATAGTTCCAATAAATTTTCACCATTATAGGTCACTTCCCCTTCCGTAACTTCAAATTCTGAACGCCCTACAAGCACTGCTGACAATGTGCTTTTTCCCGAACCGTTAGGACCCATAATAGCGTGTACTTCTCCGGCTTTTACCTCTAAGTTAATTCCTCTCAGAATTTCTTTCCCGTCAATTGACGCATGTAAATTTTTAATTGATAGCATTTTTTGAATTATGAATTATGGTTTATGAACGTTAGGAACGGTGTCAGAAGAACTATTCAATGATTATTTATTTTTATCCCACTGAGCCCTCCAGCGAAACCGCCAACAACTTTTGTGCTTCAACAGCAAACTCCATTGGTAATTGACTTAATACATCTTTACAATAGCCGTTTACAATTAAACCGATTGCTTTTTCATTGTCAATACCACGTTGTTTGCAATAAAATAATTGGTCTTCACCAATTTTTGAAGTTGTTGCTTCGTGCTCTACAATGGCTGACTTGTCTTTTATTTCGATGTATGGAAATGTATGTGCCCCACATTTATCGCTCATCAATAAACTATCGCATTGCGAAAAATTACGTGCGTTGGTTGCGCCTTTTGAAATACGTACCAAACCTCTGTAACTATTGTTGCTAAAGCCCGCTGAAATACCTTTTGATATAATAGTGCTTTTGGTATTTTTTCCGATATGGATCATTTTTGTTCCTGTATCGGCTTGCTGATAGTTATTTGTAATCGCTACAGAATAAAATTCACCAACCGAATTATTGCCTTTTAAAATTACCGATGGATATTTCCAGGTAATTGCAGAACCTGTTTCTACCTGTGTCCAGGAGATTTTAGAATTTTCTTCCAGACAAATGCCACGCTTAGTAACAAAATTGAAAATGCCGCCTTTACCATCTTTATCGCCTGGATACCAGTTTTGCACGGTGCTGTATTTTATTTGTGCATCTTTATGTGCTACAAGTTCTACAACGGCTGCGTGTAATTGATTTTCATCACGCATTGGCGCAGTGCAGCCTTCGAGGTAACTCACATACGAACCTTCATCGGCAATAATTAAGGTGCGTTCAAACTGGCCTGTTCCAGCCGCTTCTATTCTGAAATAAGTTGAAAGTTCCATCGGACAACGAACGCCTTTTGGTATATAACAAAACGAGCCATCTGTGAAAACAGCGGAGTTCAGTGCCGCATAAAAATTATCGGTATATGGTACAACAGTGCTCATATATTTTTGCACTAATTCAGGATGTTCTTGAATTGCTTCGCCAAACGAACAAAAAATAATTCCTTTTTCAGCTAAGGTTGCTTTATATGTTGTTGACACGGAAACGCTGTCCACAATAATATCCAAGGCTATTCTACTTTCCACGCCCGTAAGCCGTTCTTGCTCTAAGATAGAAAGACCGAGCTTTTGAAATGTTTTTAATAATTCGGGATCCACTTCATCTAAACTACCCAATACAACTTTTGGCTTTGGGGCCGAGTAATAAATGATATCCTGAAAGTCTGGTTTTTGGTAAGAAACATGCGCCCATTTTGGCTCTTCTATTGTTAACCAATGGCGGAAAGCCTTTAAGCGATAGTTTAACATCCATTCGGGTTCGTTTTTTTTTGCAGAAATAAAACGAATGATATCTTCATTCAAACCTTTCGGTGCGTTGTCAGCTTCAATATCAGTAACAAAACCGTATTTGTATTCTGTGCTGATTTTTTCTTCTAAAATCTCGTTCATGCTATTTAAGTGTTATCACCATTAAATTGGTAAACTGTTGATTGGTCAATCCTGCATTATTAAATGCAATGTGTCTTTTTTTGCCAATAATTCTTCTTTGCTTTCGCGCCAGTTTTCATCATCCACACAACAGTCTACTGGGCAAACGGCGGCACATTGGGGTTCGTCATGAAAACCAACACACTCTGTGCATTTATCGGCTACTATGTAATAGACGTCCATGGATACAGGTGTTTCTGGCTCATCTGCATCTGCAGTCAATCCGCTTTTTGAGGTAAACATTCCTTTTATAGATGTTCCATCAGAAAAACGCCATTCAACGCCTCCTTCGTAGATGGCATTATTAGGGCATTCAGGTTCGCAAGCGCCACAATTAATGCACTCTTCTGTAATCTTGATAGCCATTTTTTTACTATTGTTATATTGGTGCCGCGTTCCTAAACTCTTTTAAACTTCGAACTTTGAACTATTTTAGACGCCAAATGATTCTCCACAACCACAAGTTCTACTTGCGTTCGGATTGACAAATACAAAGCCTTTTCCGTTTAAGCCCCCCATATAATCCAGCTCTGTACCTATTAAATAAAAAAAGCTTTTTTTGTCAACGGCAATCTTTATTCCTTTGTCTTCAAAAACCTGATCGCTTTCTGTAAAAACATTATCGAACACGAGTTTGTAGGTAAGACCAGAACAACCACCGCCATTAACACCTACGCGAATAAATGTTCCTTCGGGGCTATTTTCGCTTGTTATTAAACTTAACGCGTGTTGTTTTGCATTTTCTGAAACTGTTATCATTTCGTTTAGGCATTAAATTATTAACAATCTGTTTTTATTCTTTTTAATGCGCATTTTCTTCAAGGAAACCTTGGAAAGTAGATGCAGCTTCCTTTTCACTATTCGTCGATAAATCTGCAATTGTTATCTTGTCCAATAGCTTGTCAATAGTAGATTGCACCATTGTCCAAAGTGAACGAATAGAACAATCAACAGAATTAGTGCACAGTTTTAGCACTCCCACATGATTGGCACAAAATTCTTCATCAAACAAACGTCTACCTAAAGCTTTCAAAACATCGTTCACCGTAATATCGGCAGCAGGCCTGGCAAGTACATATCCTCCAACATGTCCTTTGGTACTGTTAATCAAGCCCTCCATACGAAGTATTCGGGTTAATTTGGAAACATTGGGTTGTGATAGCCCTTCCGCTTCACTAAGCTGAGGGATACTTAAGCCGGTCTTATCCTTACACTTTGCAATGCGCACCAATATTCTTAAACCATACTCGTCCTGTGCTGTTATTTTCATGATTCTTTAATCAATTTTATAGCGATTGAAATAAAACTTCGGCCATCGAAAAACATCTTTTGCCAAAGGAAAAATGTTCATGCAACAAAGCAGTACAAATGTCAATGTCGTTGACTTAGCGGTTTTGACGACGGTAATGCCGAGCATGTCTCAAATCCAAAAATGTCCAATTTCCAACAAGGAACGCCCAATGTCCAAGTAGGCGGAACGCTTGGTCATACCATATAATGAGCCAAATACAACGTTTTCCTAGGTTTATCGGGTGAATGAGGTGTACGCTTAACACTTGGAAATTGGACATTAACTTCCTGAATTGTACAGGGAATCTACTACAGTGCCATCGTCAAAATCGCTAAGTCAACGACATTGGCACAAATGTACAGTTTTATTTTTAATTTATACTAAAAAGTATAAACCAATTTATACTAAAAAGTATATAATCGTTGCCCAAAATAATCTTTAGACATGTTGCGGTGTTGTAAATCAATCAATTAGGATATAAATAGAAATCCCAAAATATCGTAGGTCAAACCAGATTTCAAACTGAATAACGTGAAGAGTAACAAGGACTTACAAGATATGAACAGCAGTTCTTCTGGGATATCTGCCGCCCTTTGTTCTGTGCGGCGGCCAAGCACAGATACGTATGCCGCTTCAAATAGAGACAAAAAGGTCATGAACCGACGCTCGTCCATGCAGGAGGTCGCACGCCATTCTCGATCGTTCTTGGGGTATGAAGTTTCAACTTTCCAATCAGCAGAACATCAATGATACCCTGTATGTGAGGGTGTATTGCAATGCCATCGGATACCCGACCTATTACGGCGGAAAAACCACTCCGATTGCGGTTCCATCAGGTGCGACAAATTTGAAATCGTGGCGCATCACGGCCAACCGGTACGTGAAATACTACTGGGATACCGTCCCGTTTGCGGATTTCCATGCGGCGCATGTTGATTCTATTTTTTGCGCCAGTGGTGATACGACTATTTGTAGTATTGCTTTTTAGGTGCTCGAATTTAATAAGGACTCCTTTCTATCAACAGCAGGTTTTTTAATTTAAGGTGAGTTTCGGACAAGAAGGAGGTGGTACGCCAAGCCAACAATATTCTACCAAGTGAACGTGTCATTCCGAGCGAAGCGAGGAAACTGATAGTTTCGCCGTGCCATTCCCCAGGTTCCTCGCTTCGCTCGGAATGACACGCTCGCTTGGTTTTTCCCCTATACAGCAGGTTGAAGCTTGGCTGGTTTTGCCGTATTGAACCAGCAACGTTTAATATAATTGCTGGATTAATACAGCAATTATTGAATCTCTAATTCGGCTGTCCAAGAACACAGTTCAAAACATTGCGGCCTCCATCAGGGCAAAAAGCGCCGCCAATTGCGGCTTCTACCCTTGATTCTGTAACGCTGAAGCAGGCTGAAATACGGATCAGCGAGACCAATAAAGGAAATGTCATTGTCAACATAGCCGACATCGTTTTGTGCCAGTCTGATGGTGCCAATGTAGAAATGTTGGTGGCGCGTCAGCACGATACGGAAATACTGCGCACCTCCAAAACGATGAAGGAACTGGAGGAGGAGCTGCCGGAGCAATCGTTTTTCAGAACCCACAACAGTTTCATCGTAAACATACGTGCGATTGAACGCTGGGAAAGAACTGGAAGGAATGGGTTGGTGCTGTTGAAGAATGGGATGCGGGTTCCGGTTTCGGTGCAGAAGTTGATGAAGTTTGAGGCAAGGATGAAAGACTTTTACGGCTTTATTTCGGCTTCCCACCCGAATTAAAAAACACCCACAACCTATAATTCAAGTCCAGTATTTCCATTTTTTGCCACTCCGAAGCACCACTAGTGCCGAGTCCACCAGTTTGAGTATGAATATGCAAAGGCAGATTTTTCACTCATTAAGGCGCGAGGAGGGCGAAATGCGGGACATTTTAACCGACGAGCAACGAAGATGAGTGGAAAATATGGCCGCCAGATTCATACGCCAACTGATGGACTCGGCACTAGGTGTTTCAATGCCCTCTATCCCACCAGCTTCGCCATAATAAGCAGTTAAAGCAGGCACCGGAAAAATTTTGCTTGCAGGTTTTTGAGCCAAAAGGCTAACAGAAACCACACCCCAAGCCAGCAACAACAAACTAACTCTTTTCATAATAAGCGTTTTTTTGGGCACTCATCACTCATCACTCATCACTCATCACTCATCACTCATCACTCATCACTCATCACTCATCACTCATCACTCATCACTCATCACTCATCACTCTCCCTGCATTTTCGCCGCATTATCCGCAATCGTCAGTTGCTCGATAATCCCGTCCAAATCTCCTTCCACCACCCGGTCCAGGTTAAAATTTTTGTTGTCGCCTTCAAGCCGGTGGTCAGTCACGCGGTTTTGGGGGTAGTTGTAGGTGCGTATTTTTTCGGAGCGGTCGCCTGAGCCGACGATGCTGCGGCGGGCGCTGGAAAGTGCGCTGGCTTCCCTGGCGAGCTGGGCTTCCTGGATCACCTGTATCAGGCGGCCCATGGCGATGTCGCGGTTTTTGTGCTGCGAGCGGCTTTCGGTACTTTCAGCCACCGCGCCCGTGGGCAAGTGGGTGAAGCGCACGCCCGACTCTGTTTTGTTTACGTGCTGGCCACCAGCACCGGAAGCGCGGAACGTATCGGTTCGAATGTCTTCTTTGCGGATATTGATGTCTTCAGGTTCCATTTTTGGCAGCACGGCTACCGTGGCAGCGGAGGTATGTACCCGGCCTTTGGCTTCCGTTTCCGGTACGCGCTGTACCCGGTGCGTGCCCGATTCGAATTTTAGTTTTCGGTACACGTTGTCGCCGCTGATATCCAATACCAATTTTGAATAACCGCCTGCTGCGCTGGGCGTTTCATCCAGCACCTCCACATCCCAGCCTTGATCGGAGAAAAACCGCCCGTACATGCGGTATAGGTCGCCTGCAAAAATGGCTGCCTCGTCACCGCCTGTTCCGGCGCGAATTTCGAAGATCACGTCTTTTTCATCTTCGGGGTCTTTGGGCGTGAGCAGCACTATTAACTCTGCGTCCAATGCTTCCAGTTCCGTCTCCAGGGATGCGATTTCCTCCCGGGCCATTTCTTTCATCTCCGGATCTGTCTCTGTAGAAAGCACCGATTTGGCGCTTTTGATATCGTTCAGCACCTTTTCGTATTTCGTGGCAGCTTGTACGATTGGTTGGAGTTTTTTGTACTCCTTGTTTACTTTTTTTGAACGGTCGACATCGGTGACGATACTTGGGTCGGAGAGTTGTTCTTCGAGGTGCAGGTATTTTTCCCGGATGGCTTGAAATTTTTCGAGCATGGCGTGGCAGATAATCAGTGAGGTTCGTGTTTGTAGATGTCGCGAATGATGTTTATTGTCTAGCACAATGGGATGGTACAACCCGGCTTAGATACCGTTCCGCTGGAACGGCTACAATTTTCATGGGCATTTCTACAAAGGTTAAGCCCCGATGGGGCTTCGCAGGCAACCTCACTGTATTTTGAGGCGCAAAAGTAACGTAAGTAATGCAGAATGGACAGTGTAGGTGTAAATACCCCTAATTTTGAGGCTGGGCAAGTGTCGTTTTCTAAAAAAATGGATTGCGAGAATTGGTTGATCGCGGTTTTACTTGAGCCTTGGGCGAGCTCAGTCCAAAGGGCGGTAGTGGCCTTACACCATCCAGGCGGCTTGTAAAACAGCCAATATCAACCATTTGGAATACCTCGCTGGAGTGATCCAGCCCATGCCCACTCGAAAAGCCAACGACGTGGATGTCCTCTGATGATAAAATTACATTTCTGCACCTACAAGCAATCGCAAATGCCGCAAATATTAATCTTGTAGCTCTCATGCAAAATTCTGTACTAGTAAATGGTGGAACTAATCAACAGGCAGATTTGATTACACAATACCTTAATGGTTTTACGAATAACAATCAGAACATGTTACCATTAATTTACTTCCCCATTCCCCAACTGGGAGGGTGTAAATATTTCTGAGATTATCTTGGCAAAAGGGCATCAAAATGCTCCTTCTAGTAATTGGGTAGGCAATAAATTTACCAATGGGCTATTTCCTACACCATATACAATAAGACAAACGGAAATGATTTCGACTGCACTTTTTGTAATTTCAGTAGATACTCCAACTGGTTTGGGCTCTGACATGTGGCTGCCATGGCGTAGATGTTGGTGCTCTCGAGGAACTGTAATTTATGAAGGTGGTCAACCTACTGGAATGTCCTCATATGGTCTATGTTCGAAAACTAACGGAAATAGCACATCTGATGATCGATGTGGTAGATGTGAACGCTCCAATTTTAGTGGCGAGTGCAACTCTGATCGATGCCCTGGGTGTTAGTAAATTTCTTGTTTCCATGCAAAGCAAATATATATTATCAAACAAAACGAGTTGCATTAGTCTATCTTTGGGTTTTGATCTGCTTTTTTAAAATCTACGTCAATGCGTTGTACTTGACGTAGGTTTTTATTCTACTAATATAGAGCAGCGCGTTCCTTATTAAAATAACTTCGCCATGCCAACTAATAGCCAATGTTTTCAACTGCTTTTTCGCGCAGTATTTTTTCTGACAATACAGCTGTTTTTTTGCTCCTGTACCCTGGCACAGCTGGTGCTGCAAGATTCCGTTAGCTTCGAGAGCCATCAAGGTTACCTTTTTAAAACAACTAAAGGATTTGCAGCATACGATGGATTAAACGGGATAATAAAACAATTTGATCTTAAAGGCAAATTGATTCAATCAACTAGACTGGATTCTATCTTTTATGCCAAATCCAAAGGCTCTTTTCAAGGAGCTATTGTCTGGATCAAAAACGACCATTTAATCCTCTTGAATACGCATAAATACCAACTTGATTTTTTTAACACTGCTGGAGATCATCTGTATTCCAAAAAACTACGATCAAAGTTTAAAGGGGACAGGTACTTTGTTCAATTCGGCGCTCCTCCTTATTATGCCATAATGCAAGATAATATTTTGTATCTTGAAATTAAAAAAGACAATTGGAAAGGGTATAATGGCTCTTCAAGTGCATTTAGAAATGGAGGTAAAAAACGCTATGCAGAACCTGGATTGGTAGGTATGTTTAACCTGAATGGAAAATTACTACATGTTTTTGGCCAATACGATCCTATTTATAGAGGAGAAAAACTATTGACTTACCTGGACGATTATCATATTGGATTAATAGGGGAAGATTCTGTATTTATTCAATTTCAGTTAGGCGACCAAATATCAATTTATCATAAAGGCATATCAAAATCCTCGATTGGAGCCCGTGGAGACTGTTTTAATTTGGATGAAGACAAATATTATGACATAAAAACCAGGTCAGAAGAATTAGAGAACAACCCCAAACACAGTATCAATACACCCCACTATTTTGATGGCTGTGTAGTTGGCAACAACTTCTTCGTCAGATCGTATGCAATCGGGATAGAAGATACCGTGCAATTCACGGCCGAGGCGTTGATTGCAAAACAACAATGGCTAAATGGAACGCTAAAAGGGTGCTTAATCAGAGGGAAACAAGATTTTCAGCAAGCAAAAGAGTATCGATCAAAACCTTGTTTTATTCAAATTTTCGATATAAACAACCCACAAACGCCACTTTTTGACGGACCAATTAACCTTAGATTCCCAATTTGCCTCGGTTGTTTTTCAACCGTGCCTTCTCAAATTAATGATTCCAGTCAAAAACCTGCACCTGCTTGCAACGTGTTTTTATTTACCAGCTACTTTCGCGCCGAACATGGACAACCCGATAAACAAACCATCTACTATTATAAATTATAACATTAACTAATTATCAAATTGTATTTAGGCTCCCATCCCTTTCAGCACCCTTTTCCCCAGCCGCATCGCCCGGAACATCAGCAGCAAAAAAACGACTGCCAGCCCAAACGATATTTGCATAGGCCGTTCGGCACCTTCGCCGCGAAAAAACCAGCCAAACACTGCGGCAGTAATGCACAAAATCATGAATGTCAATTGGTTGAGCGCTGCGAAGACAAGCCGGGCGCTGTCGCGGATATCGCCTGAACGAATTTCCAAATCCCCTTTTTGCACTTGCTGCAACACGCGGCTCAGTTCATCGGGCAAGCCAATAATGGTACTGGCGCTTCGCTGCACGAGTTTGCGCACAAAAGTGACCAGGTTCTCTTTTTCACCCATGACAAATTCCTTGGCATAGGGCCGGATCACGTCGAGCGGGTTCAAGGTAGCATCAAGGGTGCTGCAGAGGCCGAGGAGCAGGGTAGCGGTGCGGTTAAAAAGCACATAGTCTTTTGGTACCTGTACCGTGCTGCTGATGCCGCTCAGGCCAATATCGCTAATTAAATTGGTGAGGCTATTGTTCAGCGGGTTCACTTTTATTTCCTTGAGGTTGAGTCCTTCGAATTGAATCTCGTTTTGCAGGAAATTTCGGAAGGCATTGATCATTTTGCCGGCCATTTTATCGGCATCGCGACCTTCGGCAAGAAAGCCCATCGCGCGACAGGCTTCAATCATGGAGCGCGTGTCGTTTTTCACGGCAGCCTCAATGAGTTGCGGAATGCCCTCGCGCAGCGCTTTGCTGATTTCTGCGACCGCACCAAAATCGAGCAGCACCAGGGAGCCATCAGGTTTTACCAGGATATTTCCGGGATGCGGGTCCGCGTGGTAAAAACCGTCTTTGAACACCATTTGGCAGTACAACTGGAGTACACGTGTGGCAATGTCGCGGCGGTTGAGGCCCCAGGCATCGAGTTGTGTGGTATTGGAAATTTTCACCCCTTCGTGCCAGGTGGTGGTCATCACGCGGGCCGTGGAGTATTCAGGATGCAGCATGGGAACTACAAGGCCAGGTTCGTTTTCAAGGTTTTTTCCAATTTTTTCCATTGAAATGGCCTCCCGCGTAAAGTCCAGCTCCTCCTCGATCATCTTTTTTATCTGGGTATAGAGGTAGTCCATACCCTTGATATTGTGTATCCAGGAAAGCAGGGCCGTCAGTCGACGAATGATCTCCAGGTCGACCGCTGCGATGTTTTCGATGTTGCGGTGCTGCACTTTAATGACCACATCGGTGCCATCGTGGAGGCGCGCTCGATGCGCTTGCCCAATGGAAGCAGAAGCGAGTGGGTGTTCATCTATGTAGGCAAATATTTCCTCGGGTGGTTTGCCAAGTTCGCTGATAATGCGGTCGCGCACCTCTGGGTAGGGCCGTGCTGGTATCTGATCTTGCAGCGCCTCCAGTGGTTTTTGAAAGGCTTCAGGCAGGAAATTGCCCAGAATGGAGAGCATTTGCCCGAGCTTAATAAACAGCCCCTTTAATTCAATGATGGCTTTTTTTACCCGCTCGGCATTGCGGAGGTGCAAGGCCAAGATCCTGCGTTCGTACCAGGCTTTACCCAAGAAGGGTTTCAGCAGTTTCAGCCATAAATAGCTGAGCATGACGATGGTGGCGGTGCTGTAGGCTTTGCGCAGGCGCCAGGGGCGGGAGAAGATTTTTTCTTTTGACATAGAGGGCAAAATTACGCTTAAACCTCGTAGGTTTTTTCGAACCCAGCGTAGGTACGCATCTTTGCATTGGCTATTGCCGAGTCCAACAGTTGTGTCAATTGATTCTAACTTGGTTTTGACAGTGTACCTGCGCCACATCTTGCCGTTCGTTGTTGAGGAGCCGGATGCCAGCCTGAAATATTAGCGTGGTAAAAACCGGCATCAAATTTTATCTTTGCTAGAGCTTAGACAAAAAAATCACTCTACACTCTCCATACATCCATCCCAAATCTTGACATTATGATCCGAGTTGGCACAATTGCCCTTGTTCTGTTTGGTTTTGTCCAAATACTCAACGCCCAAAAACCAGTTGTCAAAATCAGTCCGGAGTTCAAACTCCCCAAATCCAAATCGTTTACGAGCCATTTGTTCTCTGATGCCAGCGGGCATTATGTCTATTTTTATGATGTTAACCGCAGTGCTTTTGGCAGCGATTATTCCCCTGTGCTCGAGAAGTACGACCCTGGTTTCAAACTGCTTTTTAGCAAAGAATTTACCGTCGATCGCAAGGGAGTAGCTTCGTTGGGCATGCGCTATTTCAATGGGCAGTTTGTGTGGCTATTTTCTGAAACCAACAAAAAGGACGATTATATCCGCTATAGTTTTATGCCCCTGGACTTTGACGGAAAGCAGGGCAAGCCGAATGATATTGCAACATTCAAGTACGAAAAGCGCTCCGATAAGCCATCCGTAATCTGGAATATTTCCAAGGATTCTACGAAACTGCTGTTCCAGGCCGTTTCTGACCATGACGACAAAGAGGACAAGTTTGGCTTGTTTTTATCGGTTATGGACGAAAGTATGAACGTCAGTTGGTCGCGCAAATACAACCTGGATTATACGGAAGCACAAGTAACGGTGCTGGCAACTTTGCTAAAAAACGATGGCAGTGTGTACTTGCTCGCTAAAGTTTACGAAGGGACCAGGGCAAAGGAGAGCAAGAAAAACGACAAGAAAAAATCCGTCGCAGCGTATGAAATGAAACTCTTCCATTTTACCAAAGCTGACGAAACGGCGCGTGAATACCAACTCCGCATGGGCGATTCGTTTATCCGGGGTGCTTCGCTCGCGACCGACAAAGACGACAACTTGAAATGCTCGGGATTTTATTCCAATACCAGAAATGGCAGCCTCCAAGGCGTGTTTTACCTTCAGCTCGCGGGTGACGGCAGTATCACCGCCAGCAGTAAAAAAGAGTTCTCGATTGCTGACCTGAAAAAATTTGGTGAAAAAAACACCGATAAAGACCGCACGGGCGATATTGGCCTGGAAGAATCGTTCAAGTTCAGCGAGTTCAAGGTGCGCGACGATGGCTCGGCAGTTGTCGTGGCAGAGGAGAATTACTTTGTCGTATCCACTTATTACAACGGGCGTACTTACACCACGACCACGCGCTACTATTCAAAGGACATCATTGTATTAACCATCAACACCATCGGCGAAGTGGAGCGGGTGAGCGTCATCCCAAAACTGCAAATGGGAGTCAATACCAAGTACTTCATTTCCTATGTTTCCATGATACACGGCGACGATGTGGTGTTTTTCTACAATGAAGACAAGGATAATATGAAGAAGCCCGTGAACAACCCCAAGCCTAAAATGGTGAACAAGTTTAACGAGTGCATCACCGTGATGACTACCCTTGAACCCGATGGCAAACTGACGCGCAAGCAACTGTTTGAGGCCAAAGATGTAGAGTCGCTTTTTGTACCTGAAGATAGCAGTGGGTTCGACAAAAATAATTTGTTCTTTGTGTCCATCAAGCCTAGGGTATTTGCGAAAAGCAATTTTCACATGGGGACGGTGACGCTGCCGGATTGAGGCACTATTGCCGAAATATGGTAAACGTTTGTGTTTTATGGCGTTGTTTTACGATGCCATAATATAGTCCGGGTGCTGTGTGCCGCATTTCCAAATGCAAACGTCGTCCAGAAAGCTGGCTTTGATGCTGTACTACCTGCCCAATGGTGTTACACACTATAATTTCAGCATCGTCCAGTTCCATACTGCTGACAAGGGTAAAGTGGCCGTCAGAAGGATTTGGGAATAGTTGAATGTTGAAACCAATCGACAAATCAACAATTGAAACCATGGCGCTACACGTCAGGTTGGCATTCAAAGCACTATCCAGCTGGGCAAAATTCACTCCAATATCGGTGCCGTCCGTTGCGGCATTTGAATAGGCGCTGTTATTTGCCAACGCAAAATTGTGGTAATCAGCGCTGCCGTTGGCGTAATTGACAAAATTCACGGCGCTGGCGTTTGCGGGGAAATAGTTCTGGCTCAGGGTGTTGTAATTGCTGTATTTCGCCGCGCTCCCGCCGATCAGCACATTTTTGTGAAAACCTTTGTTGGCATCCGTGATGCCGGGGAAAAAAGCGCCCATTGGCCCGTTGCCGCCCTGTGCAAAGCCGGGGCCATAAATGCCTTGGTAGCCACCGTCAGAAATAAAGCAGTGGAAAAGGTTGTTGGAAAAGGTGATGTTGTTTACCGTGCCGTATGCCCAGGTAATTGGCCCGGTTTGTAGCACCGTATTGTGCTCGAAGATGACGTTGTCGGGATCGCCGATTTTTATGAAAGTGCCGTCGTTTGGCCCGGCCACATTGCCATCGCCATAGTCGGGCCCGCTGATATCGTAAAACAGGTTATTGGCAATTTTTATCCTTTTGGATTGCAGGCTTTGGGTGGGGCTGTCGTGGCCAGAGAGGGAAACGCCGGCTCCCGCGTGGCGGATGATGTTGTTGGTGATGGTGATGTCGCTGACGTCGGCCTGGGGGGCCGCACCGTTTTCTGCGCGTACGGTTAACAAAATAGCGTAACCGCTTTGGCCCGTGGGCAGGTCGGCCCAACAATTCTCCAGGATATTGCCGTCGAGCAATACCCGCTTGCCCGTTTTTAACTCAAACAGGTTTTTGATGGTCCAATGTTTTCCCGCATAGCTTGGGTGGCCCACACGCCAGGAAAAGGGCTTGAAAAAATGGTTGTTCCGCACTTCAATATCGGCAGGAACGAGGCCGGGAATGGCCGGTGCTGCACCACCAAAAAGGATGTTTTCGCCAGCGGCTTCCAAGTAGTTGTTCAGAATTTTGAAAGGCCCGGGGCCATTGGTGCCGCCGATGGCATAGGTATCAAAACCAATGCTGTGGAAGCCGGAAATATGGGCGTTAATGACGGCGGCATTGGCGCAGTTGAGCAAAATGCCCGCTTTCATGATGCTGGCTTTGTCGTGACCGTGAATGTAGCAGCGGTCAACAATCAAGTCGTGGGGAACTGTCGTCAAGGTATTTTGGGCATTGGAGCCATCACCTAGAAACATCAAGCCATAACTGTTCAAAACGGCAGTGTCCACCGATATTTCCAGTCCTACAAAGCGGTAATGGTGCGCAGAAGCCAGTGTACGGAAACAAGGCAGCCCGGAAGTGTTGGTGCTGACAATTTTCGGCATGGCATCTTTTTGGGTAGGGTAGCTGGCGTTTCCTGTAGCGGCATTTGGGCTAATACGCGTTTCCTGGCCTGGCAACAGCCCCATTTGCGCGGAGCTGATAATGATCCAGCCGTTCCCGGTTTTGTTGGGCAGGTTGAAACTGCCTTTGAAGCTTGCCCCTGCATCCAATAGTAGGATGGAGCCCGGGTTGGCGGCATTGATGGCCGTTTGTAAATTGCTGTAATCGCGCCCAACTGGGCCAACGGTGATGACAGTGTAGCCGCTGGTATCGGGGAAGCAGGTTTCAATGGAGGCGGTATTGGGGAGGGTTTGGGCAGTGGCCTGAAGGCAATAGAAGACGCTGGCGATAAAGAAAATCAGGATTGTTTTCATAATTAAAGATTCCATTTTTTTCGAAAAATATTCTTTTCCAGCAGCCAGCAATTGGTGTTATCACAAGCATTTCGTTCGCTGTTGAACTTCCCGAAAGTTCAAAACTTTGGGAAGTCGCGCTTGGGGGCGGGGGTAGCTAAAGTCCCTGTTTAAACTGCTCATTCAACACCGGCTGCTTTATATGCCTGGAAAAATCCTTATCCCAAGGAAAGCACCCCAGTGTATCGGGGTAAACAACCTGCACCGCTGGGAACTCATCGCCTTTATAGAACCACCGTGCCCAGCCCAGGTATTCAGCATAATGTTCCTTTTCAACCTCGACGACCAGGCAATCGAAATGCTCCACGATATTCGGGTTGAAAGCGCCAACGTTCAACCCATTTCCTTCTTCATAATCTATACAAATATTGTCGATCAGCGTGTGCCGCAACTCGTGGTCGAGGCCAATAATCAGTATTTCCGGTAGCTGGAAGGTCTTGAACAGGCCAATAGAATAGCTAAAGCCAGGTTCTTCTTCCGGGCCATTAAAGCTTTCGGCTACGTGGACGACGCTGTAACCGTATTTTTCGACGTTGTCGAGAACTTGTTGTTCGGCTTTTGAAATCATGTGCCTTACGATTGGTGTATGTCTAACTTCAAGGAAACACCATCACTCATTTCAAGCGCTTCAACCGCTATATTATCCAGAAAAATCAGCGAATCCGCCAAAGTCTCCCCTTTGATGTAATCGCCATGCTGTTCCGTTACTTTCCGCATTTGCGCGTTTTCTTCCAGTTGCACCACAATGCGGTCCGTTACCTGAAAGTCTTTTTCCTTGCGCAGTTTCTGGATCACGCTCACCAAGTCGCGGGCGATGCCTTCGGCCAACAGTTCGTCGTTCATCGTCACGTCGAGTGCCACGGTCAGGCCGTCGCCGGTCGCGACTTTCCAGCCAGGCAGGTCTTCCGTGCTGATGATGAGGTCTTCCGGCGTGAGGGTATAGTCGTTGCCGTTGAGGGTTATGGGCAATGAACCCGTTTGCTCCAGCGTGTCGATTTGCTCGTTGCTGAGCCCACCGATAAACGCCGCCGCATCTTTCATATCCTTGCCAAGTTTGCCACCCAAGGTCTTGAAATTGGCTTTTGCGCCTTTTTTCAGCAGTCCACTGGCATCGGTGACGTACTCCAATTCCTTTATGTTGATTTCACTCAAAATCAGGTCTTTCACGCCGTCTACTTCCTTGATAAAGGCAGCATCCAGCACGGGCAGCAATATTTTTTGCAGGGGTTGGCGCACGCGCAGTTTTTCCTTTTTGCGGATGCTAAAGGCCAGGGAACAGATGCGCTGGGCATAATCCATGCGCTTTTCCAGTGCTGTGTCCACCTTGGAAGGGTCGGGCAGGGTAAGGTCGCTCAAGTGAATGGACTCGTGGCGTAAAGGTGTATTGTTGGCTTTGGCCGCAGCGCGGATGGGCGCTGTCATGTTGCGGTACATCCAGTCGGAGAAGAAAGGGGCCAGGGAGCACATGAGTTGGTTGGTGACCATGAGGCATTCCCAAAGGGTTTGGTACGCGGCTTCTTTGTCATCGTTCAGGTCTCCCTTCCAGAATCGCCTTCTGGAGAGGCGTACATACCAATTGGACAGGTGTTCGTCTACAAAAGTCTCGATGGCGCGTGCGGCGCGGGTAGGCTCGTACTTGTCCATTTCGGCGCGGTACTCCGCGACCAAGGAATAGAGTTTGGAGATTACCCAGCGGTCGAGCTCGCTGCGTTCAGCGTAAGGCATCACGTTTTGTTCGTCCATTTTCCAGCCGTCGAGGTTGGCGTACAAGGCGAAGAAATTGTAGGTGTTATAGAGGGTTCCGAACAGCTTGTTGCGCGTTTCGAGTATGCCATCAGTGCTGAATTTCAGGTTGTCCCAGGGGGAGGCATTGGCCAGCATGTACCAGCGGGTAGCATCGGCACCGTAGGTGGAAAGCGTCTCAAAGGGATCCACAACGTTGCCTTTCGATTTCGACATTTTGTTGCCTTCTTTGTCGAGCACGAGGCCGTTGGATACCACGTTTTTGAATGCCACCGAATCGAAGCACATCACGGCGATGGCGTGCAGGGTGTAAAACCAGCCTCGGGTTTGATCCACGCCTTCGGCGATAAAATCAGCCGGGAAGTTGTTTTTAAAAACTTCCTGGTTTTCGAATGGATAGTGCCATTGAGCGTATGGCATGGAGCCGGAATCGAACCACACGTCGATGAGGTCGAGTTCGCGGCGCATGGGTTTGCCGGAAGGAGCGACGAGGATAACGTCGTCGATGTAGGGACGGTGAAGATCTTCCGCCAGTTGTTGGTTCAAGCCAAGCGCAGTATTAGCTTTTTCAATCTGGATTTTTAAATCCTCGATCGCGCCGATGCACAGCTCTTCCTCTCCATCTTCCGTCCGCCAGATCGGCAATGGCACGCCCCAATACCGCGAACGCGAGAGGTTCCAGTCTTGCAGGTTGTCGAGCCATTGGCCGAAACGGCCAGTACCCGTGCTTTCAGGCTGCCAGTTGATGGTCTTGTTGAGTTCCGACATGCGTTCTTTCGCCGCAGAGGCTCTGACAAACCAGGAATCAAGAGGATAGTACAAAACGGGTTTGTCGGTACGCCAGCAGTGCGGGTAGTTGTGCACGTACTTTTCGATCTTGAAGGCTTTGTTGTCTTCTTTCAACTTTAGGGACAACAGCAAGTCGGTCGATTTGAATGCTTTGTCTGCGGTCACCTCCTCGGGGTAATATTCCGCTTTGACATAACGGCCACCAAATTCTTCACCCAGTTCGGCGACGAATTTTCCCTGGCGATCCACCAGTGGGAAGGGCAGGGCGGGGTTCTGTTCATTGGGCAAGCCGATCATTGGAATGCCCGCTTCCTTGGCAACGCGCATGTCATCGGCACCGAAGTAAGGTGCGGTGTGCACCACACCTGTACCGTCTTCGGTGGTGACAAAGTCGCCTGTGATGACGCGGAAAGCATTGGCGTCCAGTTCTGGAACTGCCTGGAACTTCATCAGTTGTTCGTAGTGGATTCCCGCGAGGTCTTTGCCTTTAATGGTTTTTACCACACGGTACGGGATGGCGGGCTTTTTATCTGCTGTGTCAAAGGGCTGCATCGGCAAATCGGCGTGCTCAGGATTGAAGTACGCCGAAAGGCGGTCTTTTGCCAGCACCACGCTAACTGGCAGCGCGTTGTAAGGGCTGAAGGTCTGCACCTTCACGTACTCAATGTTCGGGCCCACCGTGAGCGCAACGTTGCTGGGCAGCGTCCATGGCGTGGTCGTCCAGGCGAGGATGCGGACGTCTTCGTCGGAGCCATCAAAAAGCGCCGCCGAGGCATCGTTTGGTTGCACCTTGAACATGGCGATCACCGAAATGTCGGTCACTTCCTTGTAGCAGCCGGGCATGTTCAGCTCGTGCGTGCTCAGGCCTGTTCCGGCGGCCGGACTGAATGGCTGGATCGTAAAGCCTTTGTACAGGAATGATTTACCGTCATCTGTTTTTTTATCATACAAACGCTTCAACAGCCACCACACCGATTCGATGTAGTTGTTTTCAAAGGTGATGTAGGGATTGTCCAAATCCAGCCAATGGCCCATCTGCAAGGTGAGGTTGTCCCACATATCCTTGTAGCGCATCACGGTGCTGCGGCAGGCGTGGTTGTAGTCGTCCACCGAAATCTTTTTGCCGATGTCTTCTTTGGTGATGCCGAGTTCCTTTTCCACCTGGAGTTCAATGGGCAGTCCATGCGTATCCCAACCGCCTTTGCGTTCCACCCGAAAACCTTTCAAGGTAGCATAGCGACAGAAAATGTCTTTCACCGTGCGGGCCATCACGTGGTGTATGCCTGGTTTGCCATTGGCAGAAGGGGGCCCTTCGTAAAACACAAAGGAATTATCCGTTGGACGTTGTGTGACGGATTGCTCAAAAATCTGCTGATCTTTCCAAAATTGAAGGATTTCAGCGTCGATGGCAGGGAGGTTGAGGTGTTTGAATTCTTTGTACATGCTGTTTTGTTGCGTGCCCGTCGTAGCCTTGGCGTAGGCGGGCTGATCGTTTATCGTTATTCTGCCATAGCTTTGCTAAGGCGGGCTGTTGGTTTTGCGCGATTGAAAGCGCTTTTTATTTTCACGGGATACTCATCATACGTGCGTCCATTGAGTTCTCGTCCAGCCGCTTTTTTATTCCGTCCTCCCCATTGTTTAAAAAAGAAGGCAACTTTTGCCTGTTGGCACTTTTTCATGAAAAAGGTCAGACATGCTGTTGACAAATATCACAGAAGGCTTCCATTTCCTTGGATGTTCAATCACATCTGGATGCAATGTCAGTTCAAATCCATTTTCATATTTTTCTAAACCCATTGCATGAAGTCTTTTGGCCATTACTTCTGCATAGCAAAATTTACAGCCTTGTGAAATTTTATCACAGCCAGTTGTGGGGTTCCAGGTTTGTTGGGTCCATTCAATAGAGGATTGTGCCATTTAGTTCAACTTTTTTCTAATCAAAAACCCCGCTTGGCACACACCAGGCGGGGTTTCTGTTTTCTAAACAGGCTTACCTCGTCAGGTGTGTGCACACTGGCGAATAATAATACCGTCGGAAATAATCAAATTAAACATTGCGCTGCAAAAGTACAAAAAAGCCTAACACGAAAAAGCGCCGTCGTGAATTTTGTAAAATGATGGCCTTATTAATCCAACGGTGTATGCGGTTGTCCCGCCCAAAGTGGAATACAATATGACAGAGAAGGGGCAGCGTGTGATGCCCGTCATTGATACGTTACGGAATTTAGGTTTAGAACTAATGGCCGAAGCGGCTGTTGAACATAAACAGGGTCTTGCTTAAAATTTCAACCTATATTTGTTCCTTAAAAAATCTTAAAAAGGCTCAAAAACCGCTGAAAACCGTTCAATTTATCGCCATGTCAGCCCATCGTAACGAACAAGACACCATCCAGGAGGTACTCAGAATTTTTACCGCGCAACTGGAAAAAGCCAGTCTGCGCAAAACCCCTGAGCGCTTCGCCATTCTGGAAGAAATATACAAACGCAACGACCACTTCGATGCCGAGGCTTTGTACATCCACATGAAAAACCGCAGCTACCGCGTCAGCCGGGCTACGGTGTACAATACGCTGGAGCTGCTCGTCAATTGTGATCTGGTGAAAAAGCACCAGTTCGGGAAAAACCTCGCCCAGTTTGAAAAGTCTTATGGCTACAAACAGCACGACCACATCATCTGCGCCAATTGCGGCAAAGTGGTGGAGTTTTGCGATCCCCGCGTGCAGCAAATAAAAAACATGGTCGGTGATCTCCTGAATTTCCGCATCACGCACCACGCCCTCAACCTATATGGTGTATGTGGCAGTTGCCAAAAAGAACAAGAGTTTGGCATACAACGGAAGCAGCCGAAGCCGGCTGAGGACGAGCCGGGGTGGGGAGACTGAGGAGTGCGGAATGCGGAATGCGGAGTGCGGAATGCGGAATGCGGAGTGCGGAATGCGGAGTGCGGAGTGCGGA